>Ga0160469_100095_pt1 | contig 137090 bp, 112 predicted proteins | sample HID1972M_E11MG_FD_108246 | JGI IMG/M metagenome (GOLD analysis project Ga0160469, IMG submission 108246) | Enriched pill bug-associated microbial communities from UW Madison campus, WI, USA - HID1972M_E11 MG | ecosystem: Host-associated > Arthropoda: Insects > Digestive system > Unclassified ...
AGGCCCACCACGGACTTGCTGCAGCCGGCCTTTTCCATCTTCTCCATCAGCGAGGGCAGCGCCGATTCCGAGGAGGAGGTGCCCAGCACCAGCAGCAGCTCGGCCTTGAGGTAGCGGGCCAGCTTGAACACCGAGAACCCGCACAGGCGGCAGACCACGCCCAGGATCACCGCCACGAACAGGAAGGCGGTCAGGTAGAACGAGCCGACCAGCCAGGCCAGGTTGACCAGCGAGCCGACCCCGTATTTGCCGATGGTGAAGGCGATCGCGCCGAACGCACCGATCGGAGCCGCCTTCATCAGGATGTGGACCAGGCGGAACACCGGGGCGGTCAGCGCTTCCAGGAAGGTCAGCACCGGGCGGCCCTTGGCGCCGGTCAGGGCCAGCGCGATGCCGAACAGCACCGCCACGAACAGCACCTGCAGGATGTTGCCTTCGACGAAGGCGCTGACCAGGGTGGCCGGGATGATGTCCAGCGCGAAGCCGACCAGGGTCAGCTCATGCGACTTCTGCACATAGCCGTTGACGGCGGTCTGGTCCAGATCGGCCGGGTTGATGTTCATCCCCGCGCCCGGCTGCACCACGTGTGCCACCACCATGCCCACGATCAGGGCCAGCGTGGAGAAGAACAGGAAGTAGGCCATCGATTTGGCGAAGACCCGGCCCACGGTGCGCAGGTGGGTCATGCCGGCGATGCCGGTGACGATGGTCAGGAAGATCACCGGGGCGATGATCATCTTCACCAGCTTGATGAAGGCGTCGCCCAGCGGCTTGAGCGATTCGGCGAAGGCCGGCTCGTAATGGCCGAGGATGGCACCGAGAACGATCGCCACCACGACCTGGAAATACAGTTGGCGGTAGAACGGCAGCGGCTTGGCCGCCAGCGGGGCGGTGGTGGGAACGTGCATGGAAAGCTCCGGCAGTGTCACGAAGGATGCCGGCCGCGCTGGGCGGCATCTGGCGTGGCCTTTTTACGCCCGCATCTCGCCAACGCAGATAACCTATTGGTACTAGCCCCCCGGTTCAGCTGGCCGGACTGCCTACACTGCCCCGGCACCGCGCCCCCACGGCGGCGGGTGGCCCGGCAGCGGATCAGGGGGAGAGACCCACAGATTTGCCGTCCGCGGCCGTTGTTGTTCTGCCCCACCCTTATCTAGCAGCTACCGCCCATGCGCCCTACGCCCCTGTTCATCGCCCTGGCCCTGACCACCGCCCCGCTCGCCGCCACCGCGGCCGACTGGGACAACTGGCCGACCAAGACCACCTTCAGTGACGGTACCGAGCTGGCAGCCACGGCCAACATTGCCTACGACCTCAACGACTTCTCCGACGGCAGTGGCATCGAAGATGCCGACGCCGTGCGCCGCAAGGAGTTCGGCGCGACCCTGAAGAAGAAGGGCGTGTACGACGCCATGGTCTATTACGACTTCCAGGCCGACACCTGGCTGGATGTGTTCGTGCGCTTCGAAAGCAAGGCCTTCTTCGGCAGCGACATCGGCCGCTTCCGCTTCGGCTACATGAAGACCCCGGTCGGCCTGGATGCCGGCACCTCCTCGCGCGCCGGCAGCTTCCTGGAAACGCCCCTGCCCGTGCAGGCGTTCTACGAAGGCCGCCGCACCGGTGCCGAATGGGTGCTGGAGCGCCCGCAGTACCTGTTGCAGGCCGGCGCCTATGGCGGCAAGGACCTGCAGGGCGACAACCCCGGCACCACCCAGGCCGTGCGCGGCGTGTGGACCCCGGTCAAGGCCGCAGGCGACGTGGTCCACCTGGGCCTGGCCTATTCGCAGGAAAACCCGCGCGGCTACCGCGATGGCCGTGATGTCTCGCATGCCGCCAGCGCGCGCCTGCGTGCGCGTCCGGAAGCCGGCCTGACCGACATCCGCCTGGTCGACTCCGGTGCCCTGACCACCGCCGACAAGATCGTGCGCACCGGACTGGAAGGCATCTGGATCCGCGGCCCGTTCTCGCTGCAGGGCGAAGCGCTGCAGACCACGGTCAGCCGTGACGGCAAGCCGGATTACACCGGCAACGGCCAGTACGCGATGGCCAGCTGGATCCTGACCGGCGAATCGCGCCCGTACAACGCCGGTGCCGTGGCCAACGTCAAACCGGCCCACGACTACGGCGCGGTGGAGCTGGTGACCCGCTACAGCCGTATCGATCTGGACGATGCCGACGTGTTCGGCGGCCGCCAGCATGATTGGACCATCGGCGCCAACTGGTACCTGACCTCGCACTTCAAGTTCCAGGCGAACTACGTCAAGGTCGATGCCAGCCGGCGCGGCGTGCGCAGCCAGCCGGAAATCTTCGAACTGCGCGCGCAGATGCACTTCTGAGCCCTGCGCCGCCGACCGCAACCGGCGCGGCGGGCGTGCACACCACGCCCGCCGCGCGATCGTAGACTGCCGCCCATGTACTGGCTCGGCCGCCACCGCACCCTGCTGTTGACCCTGCTGGTGATGATCGGCGGGACCGTGCTGTGCGCGGCCGCGGCCGGCCACTACGCCTGGCGCCGCGCGCTGGCCGCCGAGAGCGGCCAGGTGCAGCGCCAGCTGGAGCTGTACGCCCAAGGCCTGCAGCAGCGCATCGACCGCTTCGGCACGCTGCCGCAGGTGCTGGCGCTGGACCCGGACCTGCGCGGGGCGCTGCAGCGGCGCCCCGATGCCGCCGCCCGCCAGCGGCTGAACCTGAAACTGCAGCGCGCCAACCAGGTCACCCGCGCCTCCACCCTGACCCTGGTCGGGCGTAACGGCGTGGCCGTGGCCGCCAGCAACTGGGACCAGGCCAGCAGCAACGTCGGCGAGGACTACAGCTACCGCCCCTACTACCGCCAGGCGCTGGCCACCGGCCACGGCCGGTTCTACGGCATCGGCATGACCACCGGCGTGCCCGGCTACTACCTGTCGCAGGCGATCGAGGAAGACGGCGCGCGCATCGGCGTGGTGGTGATCAAGATCGAACTGGCCGCGCTGGAGCAGGAATGGCTGACCAGCCCGGACGTGGTGCTGGCCAGTGACGAGCACGATGTGGTGTTCCTGGCCAACCGCGACGCCTGGCGCTACCGGCTGCTGCGCCCGCTGGGCGCCGCCGAACGCCGCGAGATGCTCGACAGCCGCCAGTACGCGGACCGCTCGCTGCAACCGCTGCGGGTACGCACCGGCAGCGTGCTGGACGATGGCGGCCGGATGGTCCACCTGCTTGATCCTGTGCTGCCGGGCGAGATGCTCTGGCAGACTCTGGCACTGCCCGAGGAGCAGTGGAACCTGCACCTGCTGCACGATGCCGGCGCTGCCACCAGCGCCGGGCGCAGTGCCGCCATCGGCGGCGGTGCGGCATGGCTGGCACTGGGCTTCCTGGTGTTGTTCATCCAGCAGCGGCGGCGCCTGGCCGCCCATCGCCAGCGCAGCCGGCGTGAGCTGGAAAGCGTACTCAAACAGCATGCGCAGGAGCTGCGTACCGCGCAGGACGGTGTACTGCAGGCCGCCCAGCAGGCCGACAGCGGTCTCAGCCGCAGCCTGGCCCACCTGCCGCAGGGCGTGGTGGTGATCGACAGCGAGCAGAGGCTGGTGGCGTGGAACGCGCGCTATCTGGAGCTGTTCCGGTTTCCGTCCGGCCTGATCCAGGTCGGGCGGCCGATCGAAGAGATTTTCCGCTTCAACGCGCGCCGTGGCCTGCTCGGGCCCGGGCCGATCGAAGAAGCGATCGAGCGTCGCCTCAACCATCTGCGCAGCGGCCGCCCGCACATGCGCGAGAGCGAGAAGGACGACGGCACCGTGCTGGAAATACGCGGTAATCCCCTGCCCGACGGCGGCTTCGTGACCAGCTATGCAGACATCACCAGCTACAAGAACACCGCGCGCGAGCTGCGCTCGCTGGCCGATGCCCTGGAGCATCGCGTGGCCGAGCGCACCCGCGATCTGGACGAAGCACGGCGCGAGGCCGAGCGCGCCAACCGCTACAAATCACGATTCGTGGCCTCGGCGGTGCACGACCTGCTGCAGCCGCTCAACGCGGCGCGCATGTTCGTCTCGGTGTTGCGCGGCAAGCTGGGCGGCGATGCGCGGGAATTGAGCGAGCATGTCGATGCCGCACTGGCCGCGCAGGATTCCATCCTCAACAGCCTGCTGGACATCTCGCGGCTGGAGTCCGGCACGTTGCAGACCCACGTGCATGCCTTCGCGCTGTCGCCGCTGCTGGAAACGCTGGCGCGCGAATTCGGCATTGCCGCCGAAGGCCGTGGTCTGCAGCTGGACTGGGTGGACACCTGCGCGGTGGTGGTGAGCGACGAAGCCCTGCTGCGCCGCATCCTGCAGAACTTCCTCTCCAACGCGCTGCGCTACACCCCGCGCGGCCGCGTGCTCATTGGCTGCCGGCGCGTCGGCGATCAGCTGCGTATCGAAGTGCACGATCAGGGCCCGGGCATTCCCGAGAGCCTGCAGCGCGAGATCTTCGAAGAGTTCCGCCGCCTGGATGACGGCGTGGACCAGGAGCGCGGCGCCGGGCTGGGCCTGGCGATTGTCGAGCGCATCGGCCGCCTGCTGGGACACCGCATCCACCTGCGTTCCACCCTGGGCAGCGGCAGCGTGTTCGCGGTGGACGTACCGCTGGGCGCCGCCGCCGACGTACCCCTTCCCGCCGCCGCCCCGGTGCCGAACGCCGAGCCGGGCGACGACAGCCCGCTGCGCGGCTGCCGGGTTTGGAGCATCGACGACGACCCGCGCGTATGCGCGGCTACCCGCGCGCTGCTGGAACGCTGGGGATGCACGGTGGCGCTGGCCGATGGCCCGCAGCCGGCGCTGGAGATCGCCTCGGCCTTCAACCCGCCGCAGTTGCTGCTGCTGGACGTGCGCATGGGCCAGTGGCACGGCCCGGACCTGTACGAAGCACTGTGCACGCTGTGGCACGCACGCCCACCGGTGATCCTGGTCACCGCCGAGCGCGACGATGCGTTGAAGGCGCAGGCGATGGAGAATGGCTGGGGCTTCCTGTCCAAGCCGGTACGCCCACCGGCGTTGCGGGCGCTGATGACACAACTGCTGGTGCGGCATCGCAGCTGAGGTTGAGCCTCTACAGTCCGGCGCCGGCATCCCCTTCCGGCTCCAGCGCTTTCACCAGCACCGCCGCCTGCGTTCGGCTGTGGCACTCGAGCTTCTTCAGGATGGCGGTGACGTGCACCTTGACCGTGTTCTCGGCCAGGCCCAGTTCGTAGGCGATCTGCTTGTTGAGCAGGCCGTCGGCCAGGCTCAGCAGCACGCGGAACTGCTGCGGGGTGAGCTGGGCCAGGCGCGCGGCCAGCAGGGCATCGGATTCAGAACGTTGCGCAGCCATTGCCGGGAACCACACGCCGCCGTCGAGCACGGCGGCCACGGCCTGGCCGATGGTCTCGGCCGGCGCCGACTTGGGAATGAAGCCGGCCGCGCCGAACTGCTGCGCACGCCGGATCACCCGCGGGTGGTCGTTGGAGGACACGATCACCACCGGCACATCCGGATGCGCGCCGCGTACATGCAGCAGCGAGGAGAACCCGCGTGCACCGGGCATGGTCAGATCGAGCAGGACCAGCTCGATCTCTGCATGCTGATCGAGCGCGCTCTCCAGCGTCGCGGCGCTGGCCACTTCGATCACATTGACCTGCAGCAGCGCCTGGCGCAGCGAATGCACGACCGCAGCACGCAGCAGGGGATGGTCGTCGGCGACCAGAACGGTGATGTCACTCATGGGGTCGATTGTAATGAGGTTGACGGCCAGCGGCCGTCACTACCGCTTCCTGGCGGCGCAGATGGAATGCGCGGGCAGCAGGGGCGGTGAGGCCGCCAGCGGCCTCACCGCCCCTGCTGCATGCTGCCCCGCCATGCGTCCAGGAACTGGCGGCGCTTGAGGCCGTCCAGGTACACCAGCAGGCCAGGGCCGAGTTGGATCGGGCGGTAGCTGCGCTCGGGCGAGGCGCCCCGCCGTTGGCCCGCCGCGGGCAGGATCGGCATCAACCGCGCCTCGCGGGAGAGCACCTGTTGTCCACGGGGCGACAGCAGATAATCCAGGAACCGGCGGGCTTCATCGGGGTGCTTGCCGCCGCGCGGGATCACCGCGGTGCGCAGCATCACCAGGGTGTAGTCCTCCGGCTCGATGATGCCCAGCGGCGCACCGGCATCGATGCGCGCCTGCGCATACGAGCCCAGCACGTTGTAGACCAGCGAGAGCTGGCCGCTGCTGACCCGGTCGAGCAGCACGCCGGTGCGCTCCTCCAGCTGCACGCGGTTGTCGCCCAGCGCTCCAAGCAGCGCGCCGGCCATACTGCCGCGTTGGCCGTCCTGGGTGGCAAGCAGATAGCCGACACTGCTGCGCTGCACATCGTAGGTCCCCACCCGGCCCAGCAACGGCGCATCCGGCGCCCGCAGCAGCTCCAGCAATTGACGCCGCGTGTGCGGCACCCGCGCCGCCGGCAGCATGCGCGTGTTGTAGACCATCGCCACCGGCTCGTAGCTGATCCCGAATGCCTCATGCCGCCACTGCGCCCAAGCGGGCAACGCATCGGTCTGCGCCGAGCGGTGCGGTAGCGCATGGCCGTCGTTGACCAGCTTGGCCTGCAGGTCCATGCCACTGCTGATCAGCATGTCCGGTGAAGCCGGACCGCTGCGATCACGCAGGTAGCGCGCATACATGTCCTGCGTGATGATGTCCTCGTAGACGATCTCCGTGCCGGGATGCAGGCGCTGGTAGTCGGCGATCACCGTGGCGAAGACTTCGATGTCGGTCGAGCCGTGGATGCGCAGCTGCGCGGTGGGCGCGCCCTGTGCCGGGAAGCGCTGCACATCACCCGGATCAGCGAAGACCGTGGTGGTGAACAGCAACATCAACAGGCCATGCCAGCGTTTCATGCGTGCCTCCTCGGCAGCCGGATGGTGGCGACCAGCCCGCCACCCACACGGTTGGCCAGATCGATGTGGCCGCCATGACTGTCGACCACGCGCTTGACGATCGCCAGGCCCAGTCCGGCGCCGCCGGCCGCCGCGCCTTCGCCGCGCGCGAAGCGTTCGAACACCCGCTCCGCATCGGCGGCCGCGATCCCGGGACCGTGGTCGGCGATGGTCAGCACGCAGTGGCTGTCATCGGTGGTCAGCGCCAGCTGCAGTACGCCGTCGCCGCCGTATTTGAGCGCATTGTCGATCAGGTTCTTGATCGCTTCGCGCAGCAGCAGTGCATCCCCGTTGACCCACGCCGGATCGCTGGTCACCGCCAGCTGTACGCGAGGTGCGGGCAATGCCTGCGGCAAGGCCTCGTGCAGGGCCTGGTGCACGATCTCGGCCAGGTCGACCAGGGCGAAACGCTGCAGGTTCGCGCGATGGATCACGCTGGCATCGCTGAGCAGCTGATTGAGAAGGCGGCTCATGTGCGTCGCATTGCGCTCGATCGCCTGCAGGCTGCGCCGCATGTCCTCCGGATCTTCATCATCCAGCGCGAGCTGGGCCTGCGCGCGCAGGGCCGCCAGCGGCGTGCGCATCTGGTGCGCGGCCTCGGCCATGAAGGCGCGCAGCGTTTCATTGCTGGTCGACAGCCGGCCCATGAAGTGGTTCAGCGCACCAACCATCTGGTCCATTTCCTGCGGTGTGGCGGCGTCCAGCGGCCGCAGGTCGGACGGTTCGCGTCTGGACAGTTCGCGTTCGACCCGCACCAGCGGCCGCAGCGCCCGGTGAACGCCGAGTGCGACCAGCGCCAGCGACAACAGCGAAAGCACGACGATCGCGACCAGCGCGCGGGTGACCATGTCCTGTGCCAGCGCCTCGCGCGCCCGCCGGGTCTGCCCGACCTGCACACGCACCTCGGCCTGCGCGGACGGTGATGACACCCGCCGCGAGACCACCACGAAGCGCACGGTCTCACCGCTGTAGGGCGCGTCGAACAACTGCGGGCGATCGCTCGGCGCGCGCGGCGGCGCCGGCAGATCGCCGTAGCCGGTCACGGTCTGGTTGCGCGCATCGAAGACGCGATAGAACACGCGGTCTTCCGGCGCCATGGCCAGCAGGTCGAGCGAGGCGTACGGCAGATCCACCTGCCACTGCGCATCCACCAGCGCCACCGAATCGATGATCGAAAGCGCCGAGGACACCAGCAGGTGATCGTAGGAACGGTTGGCGGCACGCTGGCCGTAGTCACGCGCACCGAAGAACAACGCGACCGCGAACAGCGCCATCAAGCCGCCCAGATACAGCCACAGCGTGCGCCGGATCGAGGTGGGCGCGCGGGCCTCAGTCACCATCGGCACTGCCCTCGGCCGCCGCATCGTGCGCCTCAAGCAGATAGCCGCTGCCGCGCACGGTCACGATGCGCAGCGGTGCCTCGGCCAGTTTGCGGCGCAGGCGCCCGACATACAGTTCGATCGCGTTGGGACCGGCCTCATCGTCGAACCCGAACAGGCCGTTGCCGATCTCGTCCTTGCCGACCACCTGCCCCAGGCGACCCATCAGGATCTCCAGCAGACGATACTCGCGGTTGGGCAGCTCGATCGGCTGGCCGTCCAGACTGACCCGGTGCGCGGCGTTGTCGAACTGGAAGCCACCGATCTGCACCACCTCGCTGGCCTGGCCACGGGTGCGCCGCAAGAGCACGCGGCAGCGCGCTTCGAACTCGCGGAAATCGAACGGCTTGCCGAGGTAATCGTCCGCGCCGACATCCAGCGCCTGCACCCGGTCTTCGATGCCATCGCGCGCGGTCAGCATCAGCACCGGGGTGCTGTCACCGCGCTCACGCATGCCGGCCAGTACGCGCAGCCCATCCAGTTTGGGTAGGCCGATATCGAGTACGACCAGATCGAACGACTGGTAGCGCAGCACGCTCGCTGCGGCCAGGCCGTCGCTCTGCCAATCCACGGCATGCCCACTGCGGCGCATGCGGCGGACGATCGCGTCGGCCAGGTCCGGGTTGTCTTCCACCAGCAGGATGCGCATCGGTCGGGATCGGGAAAGGTGCACGAATGCTAGCGCGTGCGGCCGCATCCGTGCGCTTCGCTGCGGTGCAGCAATGGCTGACAGGTGGATGACAGCATCCCGGCACTAGGCTGCGCCAACGCGACACCACCGAACACACGGTACCTGGGAGGGGCCATGGAACTGAACACACTGCGCTGGTGCCTGCCGGCCGCCTGCACGCTGTTGTTGGCCGCACCCGCCTGGGCCGCCGACGACAACACTGACGACCGCCCGGTCACGGCCAGCCTTGGCGGCCGCCTGCACCTGGACTTCGCCGATTTCCACAACGACCGCCGCGGCACGCCGAACAAGGACGACACCGAGATCCGTCGCGCATGGCTTGACGTATCCGGCAAGTTCTTCGTGGTCGACTACAAGCTGGAAGCGGATTTTTCCGGCGACCGGGTCGAGGCCAAGGATGTGTTCGTCAGCCGCAGCTTCGGCGATGCCGGCAAGCTCACCGTGGGCCAGTTCAAGCAGTTCTTCTCGCTGGATGACCGCACCAGTTCGAACTACGGCAGCTTCCTGGAGCGCGGCAATGCCGGCACCACGCTGGCGCCGCTGTATCGCCTCGGCGCCTCCTGGCAGGCCGCGCGCGGCGACATGACGTGGGCCGCCAGCGCCTACAGCCTGGAGAGCATCGACGCGTGGCAGGTCAAGGGCCGTGCCGCCGGTGGCCGTGCGACCTGGGCCCCCGGCGCCACCGCCGGTGATGTCCTGCACCTGGGCGTGTCGTTGGCGCATGAGCGCTACGACACCCCTGGCGCCGACGGCGTCCCCGCCCTGCGCATCCGCCCGCGCCCGGCCGGCCATCTCTCGGACAACAGCCGCCTGACCCTGGTCGATTTCTCGGCCGGGCGCGACACCGACGTCAACAAGTGGTCGCTGGAGTACGCACAGGTGAACGGGCCGCTGTCCTGGCAGGGCGAATTCAGCGGCGCCACCTTCGACGACGGCAGCCAGCGCGGCAAGGTGCTGGCCGGCTACGGCCTGGTCAGCTGGTTCGTCACCGGCGAATCGCGCGTGTACGACCGCAAGACGGGGCGCTTCGGCCGGGTCAAGGATTTCCAGCACACCGCCGGCGCGTTCGAACTGGCACTGCGCTATGACCAGATGCGCGGCGACCAGCACCTGATCGGCCAGCCGGACCTGCGCGACGGCCAGACCGAGGCGTGGACGCTGGGTGGCAACTGGTACATGCGCCCGAACCTGCGCTTCATGCTCAACCTGATCGAAAGCCGCAACCGCGACCGCCTGGCCGACGCCACCGTGGATCGCACGCGCGCGGTCACCGGCCGCCTGCAGTACGACTTCTGATGCCTACTTTCCGCACCGTTTCTTCTGGAGAATGCAGATGATGCTGAGCATCCTCGGCTTTGGCATGGTCATTACATTCATGTATTTGATCATGAGCAAGCGGCTCTCGCCGCTGGTCGCCCTCATCACCATTCCGATCCTGTTCGCGCTGATCGGCGGCTTCGCGGCCGGCATCGACGACATGATGCTGGAAGGCATCAAGAAGATCGCGCCGACCGGCGTGATGCTGATGTTCGCCATCCTGTACTTCGGGGTGATGATCGATGCGGGCCTGTTCGATCCGCTGGTGCGGATCATCCTGCGCTTCGTCAAGGGCGACCCGATGAAGATCGTGCTCGGCACCGCCATCCTGGCGATGCTGATCTCGCTCGACGGCGATGGCTCGACCACCTACATGATCACCGTGTCGGCGATGCTGCCGTTGTATCAGCGCCTGGGCATGAACGCGTTGAACATGACCTGCGTGACCATCCTCGCCGGTGGCGTGATGAACCTCACCCCGTGGGGCGGGCCGACCGCCCGTGCCGCCACCGCGCTGCACGTGGACCCGGCCGACGTCTTTGTGCCGCTGATTCCCTCGATGGTGATCGCCTGCGCCGGCGTGCTGGTGCTGGCCTGGTACCTGGGCATGAAGGAACGCCGTCGCCTGGGCGTGGTGACCCTGCCGCAGGGCGGGAGCTGGATGGACAACAGCGTCTCCGATGATGGCAACACGCTGCCGACGGTGGAAGACGCCGAGGACACCAAGCGCCCGAAGCTGCTGTGGGTCAATCTGGGCCTGACCATCGCCCTGATGACCGCGCTGATCCTGGGCGTGCTGCCGATGCCGGTCCTGTTCATGGTCGGCTTCGCGATCGCCCTGGTGATCAACTACCCGAACCTGGCCGAGCAGCGCCGCCGCGTGGTCAACCATGCCGGCAACGTGCTGTCGGTGGTCTCGCTGATCTTCGCGGCGGGCATCTTCACCGGCATCCTCAACAACACCGGCATGGTCGAGGCGATGTCGCACAGTTTCCTGGCGATCATTCCCGACAGCTGGGGCCCCTACCTGGCGGTGATCACCGCGCTGGCCTCGATGCCGTTCACCTTCTTCATGTCCAACGACGCCTTCTACTTCGGCGTGCTGCCGATCCTGTCCGAAGCGGCCGGCAACTACGGCATCACGCCGGTGGAGATGGCGCGTGCCTCGCTGGCCGGCCAGCCGGTGCATCTGCTCAGCCCGCTAGTGCCCTCGACCTACCTGCTGGTCGGCCTGGCCAAGGTGGAGTTCGCCGATCACCAGAAGTTCACCCTGAAGTGGGCCATCGCCATTTCGATGCTGCTGATGTTCGGTGGGCTGCTGTTCGGCCTGTATCCGCTTGCGTCCTGATCCGCCTACCAAGGAGCCTTCCGCCATGACTCTTCGCATCGCTTACGTCACCAGCGCCATGGGCAGTGTCGGCACTGCCATCTGCCAGAAGCTGGCCCGCAACGGCCACACCGTGGTCGCCGGCTGCGCCCCGAATTCACCGCGCAAAGCCGCCTGGCTGCGCGAGCAGCGCGAACTGGGCTTCGATTTCATCGCCTCGGAAGGCAATGCCGCGGACTGGGCGTCGACGGTGGCCGCGTTCGCCAAGGTGAAGGCCGAAGTCGGCGAGATCGATGTTCTCGTCAACAATGCCGGCGGCAGCCGCGATGTGCTGTTCCGCCAGATGAGCCCGGATGATTGGAATGCGGTGATGGGGTCGAACCTGCATGCGCTGTTCAACATCACCAAGCAGGTGATCGACGGCATGAGCACGCGCGGCTGGGGCCGGATCGTGAACATCGGCTCGGTGAGTGCGCACAAGGGCCAGATCGGCCAGGTGAACTTCGCGACGGCGAAGGCGGCGATGCATGGCTTCAGCCGGGCGTTAGCCAATGAGGTGGCGACGCGGGGCGTGACGGTGAATACGATTTCGCCGGGGTATATCGCGAGTCAGTCGATCAGCAGTTTTCCGCCGGATGTGCTGGATCGTCTGGCGGGCTCGGTGCCGATCCGCCGCTTGGGCAAGCCGGAGGAGGTGGCGAGTCTGTGTGCGTGGTTGGCGTCGGACGATGCGGCGTATGTGACGGGTGCGGATTATGCGGTGAACGGTGGTCTGCACATGTTCTGACGGTTTTGCGCATCCCATGTGATGCGTGGCCTCCCCCACGAGGTGAGCCGCGATGCTGGTTGGCATCGCGGCTTTTTTTGGCTGATTTGCGTTGTGTGGGCGTCGTCTTGGTAGTGCCGGCCGCTGGCCGGCGCCTCGCGATGACGGGTTCATGGGGTTGCCGGCCAGCGGCCGGCACTACCGGCACCACCGACCAACGGTCGGTGGCTACCGCGATGGACGGTTGGCGGTGCCCGCGTTGGTCAGAACTCCGCAGCGACCGTCATGAACAGCTGACGCGGCGCACTGGCGTGGATCGCATAGCGGGTACCCGTCGGATCGGTCGGGGCGAACGAACTGAGCTGGCCGGCGTAGCGCTTGTTGGTCAGGTTGGTCGCGTTGAGCGACACCTTGATATCGCGCAGGCCCATGCCCGGCCCGAACGAATAGCCCATGCCCGCATCGAACGTCGTCACCCCGGGCACCGACTGGTCATTGGTGTAGGTGTAGTAACGCTTGCCTGTGTACTTCGCGCGCAGGCTGGCGAAGAAACCATCGCGGTTCCAGCTGATCTCACTGGAGGCCATGCGCTCGGGCGTGTCCACCGTGATCTTGCCGGCCACCGGCACGATCGCACCGCCCGAGGTGTAGTTGTCCTCGTAGGTGGTCTTGTTCCACGAGAGCGCGTTGTACCACTGCAGGCCGTCCATCGGCTTGAGGATGAAGGTCAGTTCCGCACCGCGGCTCTTCACCGAACCCACGTTGATGAAGCGCGTGATGCACTCCGGGCGCGTGCCGACTTCAATACTGGTGCAGGGATTGAGCGAGAGCAGGCGGTTGTCGAAGGTCACGTGATAGGCCGCGATGGAGGCCTGGTACTTTTCGCCGAAGGTGCGGAAGCCGGCTTCCAGCGTCTTGGACTTCTCTGGTTCCAGCCCGGCGCTGGCCGCGAAGGATTCCGGCGAGACCTGCAGCGGGCCGCCGCTGCCGCCACCGACGAAGGCGGCGATGTTCTCCGAGTACGAGGCGAACACTTCCTGGTTCGGGCTCAGCTTGAAGCCGATGCCGGCCTGCGGCAGTACCGATTCCTTGGCAGTCAGCGTGCCGGAGGCGTAGCTGGCTTCCGTGCCCGGCTTCGCGTTGGCCGTCATGCGGGTGTTCGGGCTCTTGATGCCCACATCCACGGTCAGGCGGTCGTCCAGGAAGCGCATGCGGTCCTGCACGTAGAACTGGCGCGTGCGGATGTCGAAGTCCTGATCGAACAGGCGGCGGTCGGGGTGGTTGAGGTAGCCGTCATCCAGGAACGGACCGGTGATGTAGTAGAAATTGCGCTCGACGTTGTGGTCGTTGCGCTCATACCACAGCCCTGCTTCCAGCGAATGGATGCCCCACTGCCAGCTCAGCGCGGCGGTGATGCCCTGGCGGTTGATGGTGTAGTTGGTGCTGCGGATGGAGATCGGCAACATCTCCGGGGTGCCGGGGTTGGACGGCTGGCCCGGTGCCCACCAGTGGCCCTGGCCACGGTTCTCATGGTGGTAGCCAAGCAGCTTCAGGCGGGCGCTGTCGCCCAGCGCGAGGTCGGCATCCAGCGAGTACAGGTTGTCGTCGCGCAGCGCGCGGCTCTGGTAGTACGCGTCATCGATGCTGTTGACGCCACCGGTGAACGCACACTTCTGCGCGTTGTAGGTGCCCGGTGCGCAGTACGCGGCGGCGACCGCGCGATCCCAGTCCGGTGCGTAGATGTTCCAGTCCCAGCCGAGGCCACGTGCGAGCATGCTCTTGGACAGGTAGGCGTAGTTGGCCTGGCTCACGCGCGAGGTGGCAGCGAAGGCACCGAAGCGGTTGTCACCCACGTTCCAGACCGCCTTGGCGTTGAACTGGCGGGTGGTCTGGTTCTGGTTCGGTTCGGCCCACATGTCCGAATCCTGATGCACGCCGGACACATAAGCCGAGAAGCCATTGATGTCGCCGGTGTCCACGCGCAGGTAGCCGCGGCGCTGGTTGTCATCGCCGACGGTGACGCTGGCCTTGCCGCCGAACTCGGTGGACGGGTCCTGCGAGAAGTACTGGATGGTGCCGCCGAGGTTGCTGGTCGAGGCGACGCCCAGCGAGCCGATGCCCTGCGACAGTTCCGCACCGGCGAGATTCTCGGCGATCAGCGCACGGGCGATGCTCAGGCCGTTGTAGTTGCCGTAGCTGTTGTCGCCCAGCGGAATGCCATCCAGCGTGTAGCCCAGGCGGCTCTTGTCGAAGCCGCGCAGGCTGATCGTCTGCGATTCTTCGTTGGCGCCGAAGGCATCGTTGGACTGTACCGAGACGCCCGGCAGGCGATCGAGGATCTTCTGGCCGCTGGTGCCCGGCGGCAGTACTTCCTTGTCCACGGCCGTGATGCGCTGCACCTGGCGGGTCTCGCCCTGGCCGATCACCGAAACGGTGTCCAGGGTCTGCGCACTGAGCGCGACGTTGGCAGCGGCGGTGGCGTCTACATCGGCAGCGTTGGCGTTGGCATGGGCGGCGCACAGCGCGAGCGCCACCGCGATCGTCAGGGGTCGGGTAAGCATGGTCGTCCGTTACATGGGGGAAGATGACCTGCGCAATGCAGGTGCATGACCAGCATGCGAGCGGAAGATGAAAGGATGTTTACGGTTCAGCGCATCGCAGATGAATTGCGATGCAGTGCTCATTGACGCACTGGGTGCCTGTGGAAGGCGCGCGAGCTTGCCGGCCAGCGGCCGGCACTACTCGGGGGCGAGCTGATCCATGCGGATGCGATTGGCGAACAAGGAGAACGCAAGCATGCCGGCCAATCCGTTCGCGCGACTGACCCAATGCGGCAACCAGCGCGGCGGGCGCAGGATGCCCTCTTCGAACAGCGGTGCGAAGGCGATCGCATCGGTCAGCGACATCTTGCCGGCAAACAGCCAGCGGCAGACCTGCAGGCGGTCTTCGGCCAGCATGTGGCGGAAGAAGGTGTGCACCGAGACCAGCCCGCGCAGGTACACCGTGTCCTTGGTGAAGGCCGCGCCACCGCTCGGGGGCACGCCGCGGAACACGCGCTGGGCGGAGGCGAAGCTCTCTTCGTTGTTCTGGCCGGCCTCGCAGAAGTAGCGGAACACCTGGATGAAATCGGCTCCTTCGCGCGCCATGGCAATGGCTTCGGTGCGCAGGCTGATGCGCTTGAGGCGCTCGATGTCGATGCTGCCGGTGATCTGCTCGGCAAAGGTCGCCAGTCCTTCCTGGGTCGCGGTGACCCGCGGCGAGGACAGCGCCAGGCTGGGCAGGTGCGGCTGCTCGCGGCCGTTGAGCGCGGTCAAGGAATGCACCAGCGCCTCGTGATGGAACAACTGCGCACGGTCGTAGGCGCTGAAACGCGCACTGGTGCGCAGGCGGATCCGGTTCGGGCCGGCGGCCGCCTTGGAGATCAGGTCCGGATCGAGCTGGACGCTGATGATCCGCGATTCGAAGAAGGCATCCAGATCACTCTGCAACTGCAGTTGCAGCGCGGTGGCCGAGACCGGCACCTGTTCTTCGGGCGCAAGCAGCTCGTGGTCCAGTTCCTGCGCGATCTGGATGAAGTGGCGGGCGGCGTCGCGGGTGCTGGGGCCGTTGCCGGGCAGCGGTTGCTCGGGCGCGCCGAACAGTTCCACCGAGTAACGATCCACCTCGGCGGTGCCCAGCGATTCCAGCAGGCCGGCAGCCTGGTCCCAGCTGTGCGCCGAGCGCTGCACGTACAGGCCGATGGGATGGTCGGGATCGCATTGCGCGCTGATCGCGGCCAGCCGGTGGCGGGTATCGGTGAAATCGAGCTTGGGGTAGTCGACCTGCGGGAGCACCGGCTGCCCGCGGGCGACGCTGGCCAGGAACGGCGCCTGCACCGCGGCCGGCCAGCTGGTCAGCCCCAGCAGTTTGATCCCGCCCACCGCCTCGACCAGTTGGGCATCGAGCGCGGTGTGGTGGGCGACGTCACGATCCACGGTCATTGGCGTGTCCATGGACGGACAGTAGCAAAAGCTATCGTCGGCCGCCCTTTCCGCCCGGCCGCCACTGCGCGCCCTTGCCCACGTGCTTGCGCTCGATGGCCTGCTGCGCCTGGCGCACGGCCAGCTTGGCCGCGGCGGCAGCCACTTCTTCTTTCAGCTTGAAGTAGTTGAGCAGGCGCTCTTCATCCAGCGTGCCGTCATCGATGGCCGCGCGGATCGCACAGCCCGGCTCACGCTGGTGGGCACAGTCGCGGAAACGGCATTGCGCCGACAGGGCTTCCACGTCGGAGAAGCCGCCTTCGCTCAGGGCCTCTTCACCGGTCGGCTTCAGCTCGCGCATGCCAGGGGTGTCGATCAGGCAGGCGCCGGCCGGCAGCGGAATCAGTGCGCGGTGGGTGGTGGTGTGGCGGCCGCGCGAGTCGTTGACGCGCACATCGGCGGTCTTCATGCGCTCGTGGCCGAGCAGCGTATTGGTCAGGGTCGACTTGCCCGCACCGGAGGAGCCGACCAGTACCACGGTCTGGCCAGCGGCGAGCCACGGCAACAGGGCCGAGGCGCTGGCCGGGTCCTTGCCGTTGATCGCCAGCAGCGGAATATTCTGCGCCGCCAGTTCTTCCAGCACGTCCAGGGCGTCCTGGCTGTACTCGGTCTGGTCGGCCTTGGTCAGCACCACCACCGGCTGTGCACCGCCCCCGCCGACCAGCAGCAGGTAGCGCTCGATCCGGCGCGGATTGAAGTCCGCATCCAGCCCGCAGACGATGAACACCGTATCGATGTTGGCCGCGATCACCTGCTGGTGGTAATGCTCGCCGGCCGCGCCGCGCTTGATCGCGGTGCGCCGCGGCAGCAGGGCCACGATCTTGATGCCCTCCAGCAGCACCCAGTCGCCTACCGCCGCGCGCTCGTGGCTGGGGAAGCGTGGGCGCTGCCATTCCGGCGGGGATTCGGTCTTGATCGCCGCTTCGGGCGCATCGGAGACGATGTAGCCGGTGCGATGCTGCTCGATCACCCGGCCCGGGCGCGCCTGCGGGAACTGCTCGAACAGGGCCTGCCAGTCCGGCAGCTCCGGGCCGCCCGGCCAGGGCCAGCCAATGGTCTGCAGGGCAAGGTAATCAGTGGGTTCGCTCATCGTGCCCATTCTAATGGGTGTGGCGACCAGGCGTTGCCGCGGCGGAGCGGCGCAGGCGTGGACGGGTGGAAATCCTTTCATCTGCAACTGCCTTGCAGGGCTGGGCGTTGGGCCGGAAACGCTTGCCCTGCAACGCAACAATTCCGCTACCATGCGGTTTCCATGCCTGAATGACGGCCCGTTCATGTCCACGCCCCCGCTGAAGCCGCTCGCCACCCGCGAGCGCCTGTCCGAAGTCCGCTACGAGATCCGGGGCGAACTGGCGCGACGAGCGCGGGAGCTGGAGGCCCAGGGCCGCAAGCTGATCAAGCTCAACATCGGCAACCCGGGCAACTTCGGGTTCCGCGCGCCTGAGCACCTGCAGCGCGCGATCGCCGATGACATGGGCCGCACCGACCCGTACACCCACCAGCAGGGCCTGCCGGAGGCGCGCGAAGCCATCGCCGCCGCCTACGCCCGTCGCGGCGCACCCGATGCGCACCCGGATCGGGTGTTCATCGGCAATGGCGTCAGCGAGCTGATCGACCTGTCGCTGCGCGCCCTGCTCAACCCGGGCGACGAAGTGCTGGTGCCCTCGCCGGATTACCCGCTGTGGTCGGCCGCGACCATCCTCAACGATGGCCGCCCGGTGTATTACCGCTGCGCACCGGAGAACGGCTTCCAGCCCGACCCGGTCGAGATCGAGGCGCTGGTGTCCTCGCGCACCCGCGCGATCGTGCTGATCAACCCGAACAATCCCAGCGGCGCCAGCTACTCGCGCGATCTGCTGGAGCGCATCGTGGCCATCGCCGCCAAGCACAACCTGCTGTTGATGGTCGATGAGATCTACGACCAGATCCTGTATGACGACGCGCAGTTCCATGCCGTCGCGCCGCTGGCCGGCGAGCACCCTTGCATCACCTTCAGCGGCTTGAGCAAGGTGCATCGCGCCTGCGGCTGGCGCGTGGGCTGGGCGATGCTGTCCGGCGCGGCCGAGCGGCTGGGCGAGTTCCGTGCGGCGATGGACCTGCTCAGCGCGCTGCGCCTGTGCGCCAACGTGCCGGGCCAGTACGCCATCGATGCCGCGGTCAACGGGCCGGACACCATCTCGCCGCTGTGCGCGCCGGGTGGCCGTCTGTATGAAACCCGCCGCGCGGTGATCGAAGCCTGCAACGCCAGCGAGCATCTGTCGCTGGTGGCCCCGGCCGGCGCGCTGTACGCGTTCCCGGCGGTGGTCGGTGCGGCGGCACGCAGCTTCGACGACCATGATTTCGCGCTGGAACTGATGAACGAAGAAGGCGTACTGGTGGTCCCGGGCTCGAGCTTCAACGTGCCTTACCGCCACCACTTCCGCGTGACCCTGCTGCCCGAGCCGGAGGTGATGCGCGATGTGTTCGCGCGCATCGACCGCGCCCTGGCACGCCGTGCCGAGGCCAACACCAAGGTGGTCCCGCTCAAGCCGCGCAGCGCGGTGGCCTGATGGGCCGGCCGTACCTGGCGCTGGGCGATTCCTACACGATCGGCGAAGGCGTCGAGCCGTCCGGGCGCTGGCCGACGCAGTTGGCCGCCGCCCTGCGCGATATCGGCGTGGACGTGGACGATCCAACGATCATTGCCACCACCGGCTGGACCACCGACGAGCTTGAGGCCGGCATCGATGCCGACGCACCGCAGGGTCCGTTCGCGCTGGTAAGCCTGCTGATCGGGGTCAATGATCAATACCGTGGACGCAGCGTGGACGAGTACCGCCCGCGCTTCACCGCGCTGTTGCAGCGCGCGCTCGCCTTCGCCGGCGAGCGTGCACCGCGCGTGCTGGTGCTCTCGATCCCGGACTGGGGCGTGACCCCCTATGCCGTGGCATCCGGCCGCGACCGCGTGCAGATCGGGCAGGAACTGGATGCCTACAACGCTGCCGCTGCGGCCATCTGCGCCGAACATGACGTGGCCTTTGTCGACATCACCGACCTGAGCCGCCAGCTGGGCGGCGAGCGCGTCATGCTGGCCGAGGATGGTCTGCATCCGTCCGCCGCGATGTACACGCTGTGGCACCAGCGCGCCTTCGAAGTAACGCGCGTGCTGTGGGCGGAGCCGACCCGCTGAGCGAGGCCACGCTGCCGCTGGCCAGGGAGCAGGCCCGCCGGATCGCCACGGCGTTCCTGCCGCCGCAGCGGTTCGGCAATCGCCGCGATTATTACTACAGCCGCGGCAAGCTCGGCAGTGATCCGCTGTATCCCGGCGTGCTCGCGGCGTTGAACGATGCGCCTGTGGCGCCGTTGCTGGATATCGGCTGCGGCCTGGGGCTGCTGGCGCACGTGCTGCGCCAGCAGGGCAGTACACTTCCGTATCACGGTGTGGACATCGACGCTGGCAAGGTCGCCCGCGCCGAGCAGGCCGGTGCCCGGGCCGCGCTGCCGGATGCACGGTTCACCTGCATGCACGCCAGCGCGGCCCTGCCCGCCCACCTCGGCAACGTCGCGTTGCTCGACGTGCTGCAGTACCTGCCCGCACCCGCGCAGACTCAACTGCTGCACGATGCCGCCGCGCGCGTGGCACCCGGGGCGCGGCTGGTGATCCGCACCACGTTGGCTGACCACAGTGGCCGCGACCGGACCACGCGGATCACCGACATGCTCGCGCACCTGGTGGGCTGGATGGGCACGCGTCCACGCCACTATCCCGATGCCGGGAGCCTGCGCACTCCGTTGGAAACCGCCGGGCTGCAGCTGCGGATGACACCGCTGTACGGCAATACCCCGTTCAACAACTGGCTGATCGTCGGCGATCGTCCGCTCGCTGCGTAGTCGCCGTGGCTCGCGCCGCGGGCCGCACACGCGCATACTCCCGCCCCCCTTCCGGCAAGGAGCCGCCCATGCCCCGACAGACCCGACATTCCGCGCTTGGCATCGCCGCGCTGATCGTCAGCGCCTGTGGCCTGGTGATGCTGCTGCTGAGCATGCATTACGCGCATGCGCCCGAACACGCGGCCATGCGCGAGCTGCCGTGGTCGCTGGCGGCGCTGCTCGGCAGCAGTGTCGGCCTGGCCATCCTGGCCCTGCTGCTCGGCCTGGGCAGCGTGCTGCAGCCGCGCCGGCGCCGCCTGTTCGGCATCATCGCGCTGCTGGTGACGCTGGGTCTGCTGATCGCACAGCTGTCGCTTGGCGGTTGGATCCGCGACCAGTGGCACGCCTCGCATCCGCCAACAGACGCCGCGGCCGCGCAGCCCCTCGCCCCCTGATTCCTCCGTTTCACCGCATCGACAAGGAGCCCTGATGCACACCCCTCATTCCGGCATGGGTATTGCCGCGTTCATTACCGCCCTGTGCGGTGCCGTGTTGATGCTGGGCCTGATCGTCATCGCCGGCATCATCGAGACCACCACGCCCGGCGGCATGGAGGAGACCTCGATGTCGGCGATCCTGGTCGGCCTCGGCTTGATGTGCACGGCCCTGATGCAGCTGGTGGCCTTTGGCCTGGGCGTTGCCGGTGCAGTGCAGGCAGACCGCCGCCGCGTGTTCGCGATCCTCGGCCTGGTGATCTCGATCGGCAGCATCCTCGGTGTGGTGCTGCTGATGATCATCGGCTCCCTGAGCTGATCCCCGCACTCCCGCCGGCGTAGCCCTCGGCCTCAGTCCGGCAGCCCGGCGTGCAGGCCACGTGCCTGCACCGCCTGCAGCACCGCCTCGATGATGGCCAGGTTGTGGCCATGTGCGGCGCCCTCGTGCAGCAGCACGATGCTGCCCGGCGCCAGATCACGGGTGATCCGTTCGACCACCTGATCGGGCGTGCACTCCACCCCGTCGAAACCGCGCGCGCTCCAGCCCACCCGGGTCAGCTGCCACTGCTTCAACGCGGGGGCCACGAATGGATTGGTCATCCCGACCACCGAGCGGTACCAGCGCGGTGGCGTGCCGGCGATCGCGGTGAGGGCCTGCTGGCATTGCGCGATCTCCGCGGCCATGGCCTGTCGCCCCAGCCGCCAGAAACGCGTCTGCGGGTGGCGGTGGCTGTGGTTGCCCAGGCTGTGCCCCCGGGCCAGCATCGCGCGGACCAGGTCCGGCTGCGCCTGCGCGCGTTCACCAACCAGGAAAAAGGTCGCCCTGGCCTCGTAGCGGTCCAGCAGATCGAGCACCGCCGGGGTTTCCGCCGACGGGCCATCATCGATGGTCAGCCAGACCTTGCGGGCATCCCCGGGCAGGCGGCTGAGCACGGGGGCGTAGAAGCGGCTGTTGGGGAGGAAGACCGGCACCATGAACAGGGCATGCGTGGCCACCATCAGCGGCAGGCCGTAGCGCCAGCCCCAGGCGGCCCAGACCAGCACCACCAGCAGCTGCGACAGCACCAGCCACGGCAGCCAGCGCCAGGGGCGGCGGGGAATGCGATACAACGTTTCCGGTACGGTCATGCCCCATGATGCCATGCCGCGTAGAATAGGCGGTTCGCATATCCGGACCCTGACCGTCATGTCCCTTGATCCCGCCCTGCGCTCGCGCATCGAATCCATTCTCAACGCCAACCGCGTCGTGCTGTTCATGAAGGGTCAGCCGAGCATGCCGCAGTGCGGTTTCTCGGCCAAAGCCGTCGGCGCCCTGCAGGACCTCGGGGTGGAGTTCGACCACGTCAACGTGCTCGCCGACGCCGACATCCGCGAAGGCATCAAAGCCTATGGCGAGTGGCCGACCATTCCGCAGCTGTACATCGACGGCGAGCTGATCGGTGGCAGCGACATCATCCTGCAGATGGCCGGCAACGGTGAGCTGAGCAGTGTGCTCGGCCTTGCCGCCCCCGACCGCACCCCGCCGCGCATCACCGTGACCCCGGCCGCCGTGGAAATGCTGCGTGGCGCGCTGGCCGATTCCCCGGGTGCCTCGCTGCAGCTGGGCATCGACGCGCGCTTCCAGCCGAACTTCCAGCTCGCCCCGCACGACGACAACGCGATCGCCGCCGAGTCCAACGGCCTGCGCGTGCAGTTCGATCTGGCCAGCGCCCGCCGCGCCGAAGGCATCACCATCGACTGGGTGGACGACATCCGCGGCAAGGGCCTGGCGATCGACAACCCGAACGCGCCCAAGGCCGTTCAGGAACTGAGCGTGCGCGACGCTGATGACCAGCTCCGCGCCGGCAGCATCACCGTGGTCGACGTGCGTCCGGCCGACGAGCGTGCGATCGCGGCGATCAACGCCCCGTTCGAAACCTTCGACGGTGACAACCGCGCCCGCCTGGAAGCCCTGCCCAAGGACACCGCGCTGGCCTTCCTGTGCCACCACGGTGGCCGCAGCGCGCAGGCCGCCGAGCAGTTCCGTGCCCTGGGCTTCACCAAGGTGTCCAACATCACCGGCGGTATCGACGCCTGGTCGAACGAGGTGGACAACGGCGTGCCGAAGTACTGATCTTCAGCACGTTGCGGGTAAGAAAAACGCCGGCATTGCCGGCGTTTTTTTGTTCGTGGCGCCGGTGGCGTCCTTCCACCGGTCAACCCGCAAACCCACCCTCGGCCAGATAATCCAGCTCTTCCGGCGTCGGCATCCTCCCCAGCACCGCATTGCGGTGCGGGAAGCGCCCGAAGCGGCGGATGATGTCGCGATGCAGTTCGGCGAACTGCAGGTATTCCTTGTCGCCCAGCGCATCGAACATCGCCACCGAACGTTCCTGGTCCTGCGGATCCTCGGAGTGCTCGAACGGGAGGTAGATGAAGGCCCGCAGTTTGGGCACCAGTTGCAGATCCAGGCCCTCTTCCACCGCACGCATGGCGTAATGGCGCGCCAGGCCATCGGTGGCGTAGGCGTGCGCCGTATCGCGGAAGCAATTGCGCGGGAACTGGTCGAGCAGGATCATCAGCGCCAGCGCGCCTTCTGCGCTGCTCAACCAATGCTCGCGCGCGCGGCGGGCGGCGGCAAAATGTTCTTCCTGGAATTGCTGGCGAAACCGCGCATCGAACGCGTCATCGCGCGCGAACCACTGCTGCGGTCCGGCGTCGCGCCAGAACTCCACTACTTGTGCCGCCACGTCCATTCACTACCCCTGTGGATGGCACGCCCCAAGACGTCCATCCGTTCCATTGCCGTTACTCGTCAAAACGCAGGTGGCGGACCGACTTGCCGTTGCGCCGTATCAGCTTAAGCGCCTCGATACCGATCTGGATATGGTTCTCGACGAACTGTGAGCTGACCTTGGCGTCGGAGACCTCGGTCTTCACGCCGTCGGGAATCATCGGCTGGTCGGACACCAACAGCAAGGCCCCGATCGGGATGTGGTTCGCAAAACCGGCCGCGAACAGGGTCGCCGTCTCCATGTCGATGGCCATGCAGCGCATCACCCGCAGCTTTTCCTTGAAGGCCTCGTCGTGCTCCCAGACCCGGCGGTTGGTGGTGTAGACGGTGCCGGTCCAGTAGTCGTGGCCGAGGTCGCGGACCATGGTCGAGACCGCGCGCTGCAGGGCAAAAGCCGGCAGGGCCGGGACTTCCGGCGGCAGGTAGTCGCTGGAGGTGCCCTCGCCGCGGATCGCGGCGATCGGCAGGATCAGGTCCCCCAGCTGGTTCTTGCGCTTGAGCCCACCGCACTTGCCCAGGAACAGCACCGCCTTGGGCATCACCGCCGACAGCAGGTCCATGATGATGGCCGCGTTCGGGCTGCCCATGCCGAAGTTGATCAGGGTGATGTCGTCGCTGGTGACGCTGGCCATCGGCCGGTCCGCGCCTTGGATGGGGGCACCGGTCAGCTGGGAAAAGGTGTGCAGGTAGCCACCGAAGTTGGTCAGCAGGATGTGCTGGCCAAACTGCTCCAACGGCACGCCGGTGTAACGCGGCAGCCAGTTTTCGACGATGTCCTGTTTGGTTTTCATGGGGCTGTTCCGACAAACGACAGGCGACAATTCTGCGAGACCGGCCGCGCGGCGTCGAGCGTGGCCGCTTACTCCCGGTGGTCGATCCCATCGGCCCTGCCCTTGAGGACAAGGGAGACCAGCGAAAGGAGGGCAGCCGGTATGGCCAGCAGCAGGACGAGGGCCGTTGGCGCACCGAACGCCCAGAGCGAGGCGGCAAAGGCGATGGACGATATGCCGACAAACGGAAAGGCGTACTGGATCTGTTTGATCACCAGGTAGCTGGCGGTGGCCGTCAGCAGGGAGAGTGCTGCGAGGAGGATGCGCGCTTCTTTGGGCAGCGCGCTGGGCGACTGCTCGAAGAATCCAGCCACCAGCATGAGGCCGGACGCGAACGCCAGCAGGACAAGCAACCGGTGGTAATGCGTGGCGTGCTTGCGATCGAAGCCTTCGGTAACGTTCATCGACACTTCCTTGTGAATGCAGAGTGGCACGGACGGCCCCCGCCTGTCTGACCCTCCCACGCTGGATGATCACGGCGCAAGTGGCGATCGCGACCTCACGGCCGCAGGCAAGAAAAAGGCGGCCAATGGCCGCCTTTTCCCGTTTACCAGTACCGCTGGATCAGAACTGCACGGACCAGCGCGCGGTGACGCTGCGGTCGCGGGCGTCGTCACCGAAGGTGCCGTTGTAGCCCAGCTCCAGCTGGTTGCGCGGGCTCAACCAGGCCGACAGGCCCAGCTCGGCGACCACGGCGTTGTCGGCAATCGCCGCACCGCTGACCGCGAAGCTGCTGTCGCCGGTCCAGGCCAGATCGGCGACCTGGCTGCGGTCGCCGGAGGCACGGCGGTAACCGACGCCACCGCGCACGTGCAGCCAGCTTTCCTGCTGCCACGAGGTCTTCAGGCCCTTGTCGAACCGAACACCGGCGGTCGCCACGTTGGTGCGGGTGTCGGCGACCTGGCCGTGCAGTGCCGCAGCACCGCCCTGCTCGGTGATGCCGTCCACGTCCACCTCAACGCGCGCGAACTGCAGGTACGGCTCCAGGCCACCTTCGCGACCACCGAAGCGGTATGCGCCCTCGATGAAGCCCTGGCGGGTGGTGGCGTCGTACGTGGCCGACAGCGCGTCCTGGTAGCCGGCAAACGTCAGCTGACGCTTGCTGTCCACGTCATGGCGGGAATAACCCAGACCGGCGCGCAGACCGAACGCCCCCCACTGATTGCCCACGTAGGCACCGAAGTGGGTGTTGTCGATCTCCGACCGGGCGCCGCGACCCGCGGCCTGCTTGATGTCGGTCCGGCCGGTACCAACCAGCCCACCGACCTGCCAACCGCCGCCGAACACATGATCGGCACCGACCAGCAGACCATTGCTGTTGGAATCGGTGCGCGCGGCATTGGCATCGCCGTCGAGCTTGCCGCTGCCACCGATCGCCTGCACCCACGCGCCGCCACCGGCCGCCTCATCCGCGGCCCCCGGCGAACGCACACCCACGGCACGGCTCAGCGCCGCATCACGCAGGTAACGGCTGCTTTCCACCAGCGCCATCGGCGTGGCGGCGTGGAGTTCACCACTCAGCGCGTCCAGTGCCGCACCGACCTGGGCCGGGAACAGCTGGGTCAGCGGCTTGGGCAGGCCCTGGTTGATGGCCAGGCCATCGGCGCTGGTGGCCACGGCGATCTGGTTCGGCGTGACCGCAGCGCTGGCCAGCGCGTTGCCGCGGGCGACGTCGATGCGCAGCCCATTGGCGCTGTAGCCCAGGCTGAACTTCAGGAACGGCGAGAAGGCCGAGAAGTCGGTCGTGGCGAACTGACCGTTGATGCCACCGGCAGCCTGCAGGAAGTTGAACTGCTCACCAAGGTAGTACACGCCGGCTTCCGGCAGTGCCTTCAGGGTGCCATCCAGCGTGGCCGTACCGGTGACGCGCAGCAGATCGCTGCGGCTGCCCGGGGCCAGCTCGGCCTGGTAGATGCCGGTGGCGGTCTGCACGTAATCGCCGTTGATGGTCAGCGTGCCGATCGAGTTGCCCGGGGCGATGATGCCTTCCACGCGGGTGCTGCCCAGCGTGCCGACGCCCTTCAAGGTGCCCTTGGCACCGACCACCGTCGCGCCATCCTGCTGCACGCCGTTGAAGGACACGGTGCCGGCGGTGACGAACAGGTCCGAGCCGTCCAGCAGGGCACCGGCATTGACGCGGGTGGCACCCGACGAGGTCAGCGAGCTGTCGAGCAGCCGGCCATTGAGCACGAAGCTGCCGCCGCTGCCGACGCTGGTGTCGCCCGCCTGCTGCAGACCGTTGAACGTGACCGAACCGCCGGTCACGTTGAGCGCCGAACCCTCGAGCACGCCCGTGGTGGAGATCACGCTGCTTCCCCCCAGGCTGTTGAGCGTGGTGGACACCAGGCTGCCGTTGAGCAGGAACTGGCCGCCCTGTACATCGACCGAAGCGGTCAGTGCATTCGCACCGTCCAGTTCCAGCACGCCGTCGCGCACGATGGCGCCGTTGAAGCTGTTGTCACCGCTCAGGCGCAGCCAGCCGATACCGGACTTGGTCAGCTTGCCCGGGCCGCCGATGTCATTGGTCCAGTCGTCCCACGCATCGCCTTCCCACACCTTCAGGCCACCGGCTTTCTGGTTCATGACCACGTCGGTGTCCACGCGCAGCAGGCCGTAGCCTTCGATGGCGGTCTTCAGATCGACCATGCCCCAGCCGTAGATCGCATCGACGCCGGGCGCGCCCAGGTCGCGTGCCGTGGTCAACAACACATCGCGCACCTGTGCGTTGTCGAGGTACGGGAAGCGCTCCATCAGCAGACCGAGCGCACCGGTGATGTGCGGTGCCGCCATCGATGTGCCGGTCTTGTAGCCGTAGGTGTACTCAGGGCTTTCGCTTTCGATGAGAAAACGCAGGTAATCCTCGGTCAGCTCCATGCGACCGTTGATCTCGCCGGCCACGATCGTGCTGGCGATGTTGGTACCCGGCGCGGACAGGCACCAGTTGGCCGAAGCACCACAGATGCTGGAACTGGCATCAATGACGTAGTCCGTCTCACCTGCGGTGGGGAGACGGACATTTGCGACGGCCAGCCAGTACGGCTCGATCTCCGGGTTCCAGCGCGGCAATGCCGCCGTGATGCCAGCCATGCCGCCAGCAGAGTTGCCTGCCGACCACACCTGGATCAGCTTGGAACCCGGTGCACCCTCCGTTTCACCATAGATGCTGCCGTAGACGCCGTAGTCCGCGCCGATCGCAGCGTACTGCGCATCCAGGCTCTCCACCGTGGCATGGCGGGTCGAGATGCCCCAGCTGTGATTGAGCGCGCGCACGCCCTGCGCGTCTGCCTGGGCATACATGTCCAGTGTGGCGGCATCGTCCGGATCCGTGCGATACAACGCGCGCGGCCGGTAGAAGTTGTCAGGATCCAGGCGCCACTCGTAATACGTGTCGCCAAAGACGCGGGCAGCGGTCAGGTTGGCGCCAAAGGCCACGCCATGCATCCCGTTGCCATCGCGGTTGGCGCCGACGGTGCCCAACACGTGCGTGCCATGGTCGGCGTAGCTGAAGCCGTACGGCTGGCCTGCCGCGATCAGGCGATCAGCAAGCGCAGGCGGCACACCCGGCCCCAGACCGTAGTAGTTATACCCGGGCTGGTCGCCCCGGGTGCTGCCGCAGGCACCTTCGCCCGCCACGATGCTCGGGTCGGCGCAGCCGCCGTTGCCGATGGAGATGCTGGACGTGTTGCGTCCGGCGAATTCGTCGTGGGCAAGGGCAGAGCCCGAATCGAACACGCCCAGGCGCACACCCTGACCGGTAAGGCCGCGCGCATACGCGTAATCAGCCCCCATCGCGGCCAGACCCCAGTCGGCATTGAACTCATCGCTGTGCCAGCTTTCCACATCACCCGGCTTGCCGAGGATGGGGTTGGCCGCCTCGGCGCTGACGCGCGGGCTGGTGAGGTAACCGGCTTGGCCAATGGAGGCGGTGGGCGCGGCAAACGCCGCCGCCAGCGGGACGCTCTGCAGATCACGGCCGAATGCGGCGGACTGCTCGGCGCGCTGCTGCTGATAACGCTGCAGGGCATCGCGGGTAGGAGTGGCCAGCGCCGGAACGGCGCTGGCGGCAAGCAGGGTGCCGATGATGGCCGAGGCCAGCAGGGACGGCGAAGGGCGACGGAGCGTCGCGCGGGACAGTGAATTCACGGTCATGTACTGAGAACTTCCTTGATCTGGTTCGAGTGTTGGAATCTGGAACTGGATGCACTGCGACTCTCTTGCGACGGGCGCGCATCGGTCCTCGTCGCCGCTTTGAGCCTACCCGAAAATTCATGAAAAGTTCACAATTGTTTCTCATATCAGTGCTAGGTCTCATTTGCTAAAACTATGCAGAAGGTCACTTGGCAAACGACCCGCGTCCCGGATAGCGTCGAAGAATTGTGTCCATGCGGCTTGGGGAGAACCATGCAGAAGTTGTTGAGCGTCGGCGTTGGCCTGGCGTTGATGTCGATCGTGTCCGCGCCGGCGCCCGCCGCGTCGCGCTTCCTCCAGGATCCCTACCCCAGTACCTATGCGCCGATCGCCTCGGCCCCGGTGTTGATCAGCAATGCCACCGTGCTCACCGGCACCGGCGTGCGCCTGGACAACGCCGATGTGCTGCTGCGCGACGGCCGCATCGCGGCGGTGGGTACCGGCCTCACAGCCCCCGCCGATGCGGTGCGTGTCGATGGCCAGGGCAAGTGGGTGACCCCTGGCATCATCGATGTGCACTCACACCTGGGCGTGTATCCCAGCCCGGGCGTGAGTGCGCACAGCGACGGCAACGAGATGACCGCACCGGTCACCGCCAATGTCTGGGCCGAGCACTCGGTGTGGCCGCAGGATCCCGGCTTTGCCGCGGCACTGGCCGGTGGCGTGACCTCGATGCAGGTGCTGCCCGGCTCGGCCAACCTGGTCGGCGGCCGCGGGGTGACCCTGAAGAACGTACCCGCGACGACCTATCAGTCGATGAAGTTCCCCGGCGCACCGTGGGGCCTGAAGATGGCCTGTGGCGAGAACCCCAAGCGCGTCTACGGCGGCAAGGGCACGGCGCCGGGCACGCGCATGGGCAATGTCGCCGGTTACCGCGCGGCCTTCATCGATGCCAGCGAATACATCGCCAAGAACACCCCGAAACAGCCGAAAAAGAAGCGCTGGTTCAGCGGTGACGACAAGGGCGACAGTGCCGGCGACAGTGGCGGCAAGCGCGATCTTAAGCTGGATACGCTGGCCGGCGCCATCCAGGGCGACATCCGCGTGCACATCCACTGCTACCGCGCCGATGAGATGGCCACGATGCTGGATCTCTCCAAGGAGTTCGGCTTCAAGATCGCCGCCTTCCATCATGCGGTGGAGGCCTACAAGCTGGCCGACCGGCTCGCCGAGGAAGGCGTGTGCGGTGCGCTGTGGGCCGACTGGTGGGGCTTCAAGATGGAAGCCTTCGATGGCATCCAGGAGAACATCGCCCTGGTCGACCGCCCCGCCAACAGCTGCGCGATCGTGCACTCCGATTCGCCCGAGGGCATCCAGCGCTTGAACCAGGAGGCGGCCAAGGTGATCGCCAACGCACGTCGTGCCGGCATCGAGATCGCCCCGGAGCGGGCCATGATGTGGCTGACCTCCAACGCAGCGCGCTCGCTCGGCGTGGAGACGCAGACCGGCAGCCTGGAGGCCGGCAAGATGGGCGATGTGGTGGTGTGGAACGGCAGTCCTTTCAGCTCCTATGCGCTGGCCGAGAAAGTCTACGTGGATGGTCACCAGGTCTATGACCGCCAGGACGTGAGGCGGCAGCCGCTGTCGGACTTCATGCTTGGCCAGGAGGCGCGCCCATGAGCCGCCGCGTCCCGATGCGCCTGCTGCCACGCGCACTGCTGTTGCTTGCGGGTACCTGCGTGGCGACATCCGTGTTCGCGCAGGATCTGCTGATCCGCAATGCCACCGTGCATACCGCCGCCGCGCGCGGCAGCCTGGAGCACAGCGACGTGCTGGTCCAGGGCGGCGTGATCCGCGCCGTCGGTCCGGGCCTGTCGGCGCCGGCCGGCGTGGCCGTGGTCGAGGCGGCGGGCAAGCCACTGACCCCGGCGCTGTTCGGCGGCATCACCGATATCGGCATCGAAGAAGTCTCCGGCGAGTCAGCCACGGTGGACAGCACGCTGAAACTGGACGACCAGCCGCTGCGTCCGGAATTCGATGTCACCCTGGCCTTCAATCCGGATTCGGTGCTGATCCCGGTCGCGCGGCTGGATGGCATCGGCTTCACGCTGCTCGGGGCGAACACCGGCGGCGGCTTCATCGCCGGCCAGGGCGGCGTGATGCGGCTGGACGGCAGCGCTGACGCGGTCGGCCCGCAGGCGCTGTTCATCCGCCTCGGCGCGTCCGGTGCGGAGCTGACCGGCACCTCGCGTGCCGCCCAGTGGATGCTGCTGGAACAGATGGTCAGCGAGGCACGTGGGCGCGTGCCGGCGGACTCTCCGCATGCGCTGCTGACACCGGCCGGGCGCGCCACGCTGGGGCGCTACCTCGCCGGCCAGGGCCGGATCGTGGTGCAGGTCGACCGCGCGGCAGATATCCGCCAGCTGCTGCGCTGGGCCGCCCGTGAGAAGGTCAAGATCGCCATCGCCGGCGGTGCCGAGGCGTGGCGCCTGGCCCCGCAGCTGGCCCAGGCCGGCGTGCCGGTGTTCGTGGATGGGCTGGGCAACCTGCCGAGCAGCTTCGATCAGCTCGGCGCGACCCTGCAGAACGCCGCGCGCCTGAAGGCGGCCGGCGTGCCGGTCAGCTTCGCCCAGCGCGACGATGCCTCGCACAACGCGCGCAAGATGCGCCAGCTGGCCGGCAATGCCGTCGCCAACGGGTTGCCCTGGGATGATGGCCTGGCGGGCCTGACCCGGGTGCCGGCCCAGGCGCTGGGCGTCGGCGACCGGCTTGGCACCATCGAGCCGGGCAAGCTGGCCGATCTGGTGCTGTGGGAAGGCGATCCGCTGGATGTCGGGCATTACGCCGAGCAGGTCTGGCTGGGCGGTCGCGCGATGCCGATGCGGTCGCGCCAGACCGAGCTGCGCGACCGCTACCAGGCGCCGGCGTCGAGCGAACCGCGCGCATACTCGCGCTGAGTCCCTGCACAGGGCCGCTGCCTGCGGCGGCCCTGCGTTCGGCGGCACTGCCGTCCCGCAACGTGAGCATCCGATCATGGCCCTGCGCTGGTATTTCGATTTCGTCTCACCGTTCGCCTACCTGCACTGGCAGCAGCTCAAGGCCCTGCCGCAGTTCAAGAGCATTGTGCCGGTGCCGATCGCCTTCGGCGCGGTGCTGCACCACCTGGGCAATCTGGGCCCTGCCGAGATCCCCGCCAAACGACTGTTCACCTATCGGCAGGCGCTGTAGCAGGCCCGCAGCGCCGGGGTGACACTGCGCTTTCCAGCGGGCCACCCATTCAATCCGCTGGCCGCCCTGCGCCTGTGCCTGGCCGCCGGGGCCACCCACGAGACGGTCGACCTCCTGTTCAACTGGATCTGGCGCGACGGCCACGCCGGCGACAGTGCGGCCGCGCTCGCCCTGCCCGGCGCGATGCTGGACATCGCCGATGTCGCTGCGGCGATCGGCGCACCGTCGGTCAAAGAGGAACTGCGGCGCAACACGGATGCCGCGCTGGCCGCGGGGGTGTTCGGCGTGCCGACGCTGGCGATCGGCAGCGAACTGTTCTGGGGCAACGACGCCCACCCGCTGATGCAGGCGGTGCTGGCCGACCCGCGCCTGCTTGAGCAGGGGGAGTGGGCCCGGATCAAGGATCTGCCGGTGGCGGTGGAACGCAGCCGCTGAGCCCGGGCCGGCTCCCCGGTCAGGCAAGGCGAGCCGTTTTGAGATAGCGTTCACGTTTCCGAACCTACAACCTGCCGGAGGGGCACAGGATGCGCATCGGAATCGTGGTCGACTCTGCGTGCGATCTGCCGCAGGATTTCATTGAACAACACAACATCGTGCTGCTGCCGATCACCGTCCGCATCGGCGAGGCCGTGCTGGCCGACCATCGCGACGAACAGGCGACACTGAGCTTTCTGCATGCCCATGTGGCCGAGCACGGCGCCGAGGCGGAAACCATTCCGTTCAGCGTCAACCAGATCCGGGACCTGTTCCTGGGCAAGCTGGTGATCGATTACGACCATGTGTTCTGCATGACGATCACCAAGACCCGCAGCCCGATCCACGACAACGCGATGCAGGCCAGTTTCGCGATCCTCAATGATTACAAGCCGGTGCGGCAGGCAGCGGGCTTCAACTCGCCGTTCGCGCTGCGCGTGCTCGATACCCAGAACCTGTTCGCCGCACAGGGCGTGACCGCGGTGGAAGCGGTGCGCCTGCGCGACAGTGGCGCGAGCGTGCAGCAGATCCGCGAGCGGCTGGAGCTGCTGGCCAACAACGTGCACGGCTACATGATCACCCGCGATCTGTACTACATGCGCGCCCGTGCACGCCATAAGGGCGACCGCAGCGTGGGCCTGATCAGCGCCGCGCTGGGCAGCGCGCTGGACATCAAGCCGGTGCTGCATGGCTACCGCGGCGAGACCGGGCCGGTGGCCAAGATCAAGGGCTTCGACAATGCGGTGAAGAAGCTGTTCGATTTCGTCGGCCAGCGGGTCAAGGGCGGCCTGATGACGCCAACCGTGTGCATCAGCTACGGCGGCGAGCTGGCCGACCTGCAGGCCCTGCCCGGCTACGCCATGTTGCGTGAGACCTGCCAGGCGCATGGCGTGGATGTGTTCGAGGCGGTGATGAGCCTGACCGGCATGGTCAACGTGGGCAAGGGCGCGGTAACGATCGGGTTTGCCGACGGCCCCCACACCTTCAACGGCTGACCGCACTGGTCAGCATCGCCGCGGCCATGCCACGATCCGGGCACGGCCGCGGGTTCTGCACGCGGATTGCACCGCGTCTCTGCCAGCCTTGCCGCATTCAATGGAGGTAACCATGCCAGTAAGTTATGACATCAGCCTGCCGGACCCGGCCAAGGCGCGCGGCAACGATCCGGACCTGTCCTTCCACGCCCAGGGCGCGGCAGGGTTGGCCGAAGAGCTTCAGAATGCCCTGCGCACCCCGGTGCTGTTCGACCGCTGGCGCGCCAAACAGGACGATCCCGACGCGGTCGACCCGCAGTGGGGCGCGACCGATCCGGCCGCCACCGTGACCGGCGCGCAGGATGATCTGCGCATCAACCTCTGCGCCACCACCAGCATCGACAGCGACGTGTTCAAGCAGCGCCTGCGCATGCTGGCCGGCAGTCACTGGGAACTGCGCAACGTGCGTTGAGCCATGTTGCCCGGCCCGCTGGCAGCCGACGCGCTGCCAGCGAGGGTCACGCCTACCCCCACATCGCGCCAGCCGCCACCCAGCGCGCGATACAGATCCACCCGTGCGATCGCAGCCGCCGCCTGGCTGTCAGCCAGCGCTGCCTGGTTGTCCAGCGCGATGCGCTGGGTGGTCAGCACGTCGAGCATATCGATCACCCCGGCCTGGTACTGACGACGCGCAGCCATCAAGGCACGATCACTTTCCTCCACCGCCACCTGCAGCGCCTGCCCGCGTCGCTGCTCCGCGCTGTACCCGTCTATCGCATCGTCCACGTCGTGCCACGCCTGCAGCACCGTCTTCTGGAACTGCAGCGCAGCTTGGCGTTCCTGCAGCCGGCTGAGAGCGAGGTTCGCTTTCAACCTGCCGCCCTGGAAGATCGGCAGACTGATCGCCGGACCGATGCTGAAACGATGGGCGTTCCAGCCGTCCAGGTCGTCGAGCTGTTTGGCCTGGAAGCCGGCATCGCCATTGAGGGTGATGCGCGGCAGGAAGTTGGCCTTGGCCACACCGATGCCAGCAGTCGCCGCATGCAGGGCCGCTTCGGCGCGGCGGATGTCCGGGCGGCGCTCGACCAGGTCGCTGGGGAGGCCAGCCGCCGTGCCGGGCAATGCCGGCCAATCGCGCCGCGCGTTTTCCAGCTGTGCGTCCAGCGCCTGCGGGGAGCGCCCCAGCAGCAGGGCCAGCGCATTGCGCAGCTGCGATTGCCGATGCTGCAGCGGTGCCACCCGCGCCTCCAGTGCAGCCACCTGTGCGGCCGCGCTGGCCACCTGCAACGTGGTGGCCACGCCCTGCTGCTGGCGGGAAAGGGTCAGCCGCTGCACGTCGCGCGCAATGTGCAGGTTGTCCTCGGTGATCGCCAGCAACTGACGCGTCGCGCGCAGCTGCAGATAGGTACCGGCGGTTTCGGCCATCACCGCGGTCTGCACCGCATGCCAGTCTTCGCTGGCGATCTGCACGCGGGCATCGGCGATCTCCACCTGGCGGCGCACACGGCCCCAGAGATCCAGCTCCCAGCTCAGGCCGATACCAGCCTGGAACAGCCCATAGTCTTCGCGCCCGGCATTGCCGGACGGATCGTTCAGACCCACTTCGCTGTTGCGCGCACGGGTGGCGCCGACCGTCGCGCCGACGGCCGGGGCGCGGTCGGCGGCACTGATTCCGCGCAGCGCGCGGCTCTGCGCGACGCGGTTGGCCGCCAGCTGCACATCCAGATTGGCGCGCATGGCCTGGCTCGCCAGTGCCGCCAGCAGCGGATCCTCGAAACCGTTCCACCACGCCGCGTCATCAGCGAAGGCGGCGGACGTGATCACGCTTCCTTCCCATTGCGCTGGCAGGCTTGGCTGGGGCCGCACGAAGTCCGGCCCGAGGGTGCAGGCGGCCAGTGCGGTGCACAGCGCGCTGCCTGCCATCAGGCGCAAGGTCTGCCGGACCATCATGCGCCCTCCCCCGGCAGCCCACGTGCGCCGCTGTCCAGATCCACGCGCGCCTCCACCGACATCCCTGCCCGCAGCTTGCCGGCCAGCGGCTGGTCCTGATCGAGCACGATCTTCACCGGGATCCGTTGCACCACCTTGGTGAAGTTGCCGGTGGCGTTCTCCGGCGCGATCGCAGCGAAGGTCACCCCGGTCGCCGGGGCGATGCTGTCGATCCGGCCGTGCAGCGGCTGGCCGGGGAACACATCCACCTGCACATCTACGCGCTGCCCGGCGTGCATGCGCGTCATCTGCGTTTCCTGGAAGTTGGCGACGACGAACGCCTGCTGCAGCGGCACCACCGCGAGCACCGGCGTGCCCGGGGTGAGGTAAGCGCCCACGCGCACTGCGCGGCGGCCGACCATGCCATCGATGGGCGCGCGCAGCTCGGTATGCGACAGATCCAGTTCGGCACGGGCCTGTGCGGCGTCGGCCCGCTGCACGGCGGCCTGCGCGGACTGCACGCTGGCGGTCAGCAACGCAGTGCGCTGGCGCGCATTGAGCACGGCGGCCGTGCCCTGCTGCAGATGCGCACTGGCCACCGCCTGGCGCGACTGCGCCTGCTGTGCGTTCTGCACGGTGCCGGCACCGTCGCTGGCCAGCGCTTGATAGCGGCGCTGATCGGCTTGGGCGAGGCTGAGCTCGGCACGGCTGACGTCTACGCTCGCCTGGGCTTGGTCGATCACCGAACCCTGCTGCGCCAGCGCGGCCTGCGCATTGGCCAGTTGCGCCCGTGCATTGGCGAGATCGGCACGCGCGGCCGCCAGCGCTACCTGATAGTCACGGTCATCGATGCGCGCGAGCACATCGCCGGCCTTGACCGTCTGGTTGTCCTGCACGCGGACTTCGCTGACGAAGCCAGCGATCTTCGGCGCGACCACGGTGAAGTCCGCGGTGACATAGGCGTTGTTGGTGGATTGATGGCGGCCATCGTGCAGCAGCCACCCGGCGCCGCCGGCGAGCAGCAGCAGGCCGGCAGCGATGACGAAGGGAACGGAATTGCGATGCAGGGACACAGGGGAGTTCCTTGAATTCAAGCCACGGCACGTGGCGGATAGATGCGTGTGGGCAGCCACGGAATCAGCGCGATCAGCGCCACCGCCACCCACGCGACGAGGAGATAGAGATCGGCCGAGGTCAGCGCGACCACCTGCGCATGCAGGCGTGCGCCCAGCCCTGGCACAGGGGTGGCATCAAGCCAGGTCGCGTTGCCGACCCGGTCGACCAGCGCGGTCGAGTGCAGATGGCTGCGCGCGGTGGTGACCGCCTCGAGCAGGCCACCGGCGAGCACCGCGGCGAAGCCTTTGACGGTGTTGAACCACGCTGAGGCGAAGGGGCCATCGGTCGGCGCCAGGCTGCCGGTGGCGAGCATCAGCAGCGGCAGCACCGCCATCGGCTGGGCGATGATCTGGATCACCTGCAGCCACACGAAGTTGTCGCGGTGCCAATCGGTGGTCAGCTGCGCACCCAGGCCACAGGCCAACGCCAGCAGGCCCAGGCCGATCGCCTGCACCCAGCGGCTGTCCACCCGGCGCTGGTTGAGCAGGGTCGCCACCAGCGGCAGCGCGATCAGCTGCGGCAAAGCGACCCACAGCAGCATCGGCGCGGTCTGCAGCGGCCGGTAGCCCTGCACCTTGGCCAGGAAGCTGGAGGGAATCATGATCACCGCCAACAGCACGAACAGCACGCCACCCAGCGTGATCAGCGCGTAGCTCAGATTGCGGTTGGCCAGCAGCTGCAGCTTGAAGAACGGCAGCGGGTGCGACCATTCGTTGTAGAAGAACAGCGCCAACAGGCCGGTACCACCGCCGAGCAGCAGGCAGATCAACGGCGAGGCGAACCAGTCCAGGCGCGGCCCCTGCACCAGGCCGATCACCAGCATAACCAGCGCCGGGAACCCGAGCGCCAGGCCGACCCCGTTGAACTGCGCGAACCGCTCCAACCGCAGCGGGTCCTGCGGCAGGCCCCAGGCCACCATGCCCAGCGCGGCCACACACCACGGCACGATCTGCCAGAACGCCCAGTGCCACCCCACGTAGTCCACCCACAGCGCGGCCATCGGTGTGCCCAGGCTCGGCCCGAACGTGGCCGTCAGCGCATAGCCGGCCAGGCCGTACAACTTGATGCCCGGCGGCAGGAAGCGCAGCGCCACGCTCATCAGCAGCGGTGGCAGCGCGCCGCCCGCCAGCCCCTGCAGCGCGCGCAGGATCAGGAACGAGGGCAGATCCGGTGCGAACGGACACAGCACGCCCAGCATCATGAAGGCGCCGATCATCACCAGTGCGAAGCGACGTAGTGAGAAGGTCACCGCGCACCACGGCGCAAACGCCATCGCGCTGACCGACATCGCCGTGTACAGCGCGATGATCCAGCTGCCGTCATCGACACTGAACCCCATCGCGCCCCGGATGTCGGCCAGCGCGACCTTGGTGACGTTTTCGTTGATACCCGAGATCAGCACAGCCAGCAGCACGCCGCACAGGCCCACGGCCAGACGCAGGCCGAACACCGCCTGCGCGGGCGGTGCAGCCGGCACGGCAGTTGCTGCCGGCAACGGGGCGGCAACAGCAGTCATCGAACCCCCCCCCGGGTACGGGGGATGCAGCGGGAACAACACGGACATGGGTCCACTCCACGACGGGGAGCGGCAGTCTAGGCAGCGCCGATGCTGCGAAAAATGCTGCGCCGGCCATCGCTGGCGTGCATCAGACGCACGCCTCACCGGTAACCGTGCAGGCGGCCGGGGTCGCAGTGCGTCAGGCCTGCGTGGACTCCGCGTCGCACATCGCCTTGATGCTGCGGCGCAGCCAGCGATGCGCCAGATCGCTGTCCAGGCGGGGATGCCATGCCTGCACGACAATCGCGCTGCGGACCGGAATCGGCAGTTCAAACAGGCGCAGCGGTACCCCGAGGCGTTCCAGCCGGCCCAGCATCACGCTGGGCATCTGCGGCAGGATCAGGTCCGAATCGGCCGCGGCGAAGATCGCCGAGTGGAAGGTCGGCATGATCTGCGCGACCCGTCGGGTCAGCCCCAGCGCTTCCAGGTCCTCATCGATCGGGCCATACCACCGGCCACGGCGCGATACGGCGATGTGGTCGAAGGCCACGAAGCGCTCGGCAGTGATCTCGCCGGCGAAGATCGGGTGGCCCTCGTGGGCGGCACCGAAGAACGAGGTACTGAACAGGTTCTGCACCTTGGTATCGGCGCTCAGCTTGCTGACAGCGCTGATGTGCAGATCGATCCGGCCCTGCGCCATCGCATCGTCGTCCCCATCGCCCTCGGGCACGAACCGCAGCACCGAGCACGGCGCCTGCGCCTTGAACAACTCGCGCATGCGGCCACCGTACGTGCCGACAAACACATCGTTGGCGCGGATGCTGAAGGTGCGCTCCAGCGTCAGCATGTCGACCTCGCGGCCGGCATTGAACACCAGGTGGGCCTGCTCGATCACCCCGCGCACCTGCTCACGCAGTTGCAGCGCGCGCGGGGTCGGGGCCAGGCCACGGCCGGCGCGGACCAGCACTGGATCGCCGATCGCCTCGCGGATGCGGCCCAGGGTACGGCTCATCGCCGGGGCACTGAGGTTCATCCGCCGCGCCGCGCCCACGACGCTGCCCTCCTCGATCAGGGCATCCAGGGCAATGAGCAGGTTCAGATCGGGCATGGTCACGGCAGTATCACCTTCAACGTGTGGCGGTGACTTTACTGCAATCCAAAACCGGTATTGATGCGCCCAACGCACGGCTCCGCTGCGGCGCACGGCATGGGTCCAGCGCCAACGGTGCGCGACCCTAGCGCCCCCTCTGCCGAGATTGCCGATGTTCACCAAGATCCTCGTCGCCCTGGATGGCGGCCCACAGCACGCCCAGGTACTGGACCTCGCCGGGTCGCTGGCCGGGCCTTCCACCCGGTTGCACCTGCTGTGCGTGCTGGACCCCGCCTTCGCGCTGGCCGACGACGCACCCCGTGCCGAGCACGCCGAGTATCCGGCCGCCGACGCCCAGGTCCACCAGGCCGGACAGCTGCTTGCCACCGCCCTGAACAGCCTGCGCGAGCGCGGTATCGACGGCATCGGCCACCACCCGGCCGGCGAGCCGGCGCAGGTGATCTGCGACCATGCCCGCCAGCACGGCTGTGACCTGATCGTCATTGGCCATCGCCACCTGTCGCGGCTGGAACGCCTGCTGGACCGCTCGGTCGGGCAATGGACAGTGGACCATGCGCCCTGCCCGGTGCTGGTGGAAGTGCGCGGTGGCGATGCCTGAGCGAACGCCGGCGTGCCGTCATCCATCAGCCGCGGCCGTGCCTTGGCCCGGCGACGGGCGGTGATCGCGCTCAGCCCATTTCGCCACCCGCTTCCACCCGATTGCGCCCGCCCCGCTTGGCGGCGTACAGCGCGGCATCCGCCGCCGCCAGCAGCTCGGCAGGATCGGCGTCCAACACCCTCGGTACGGTCGCGACGCCGATGCTGATCGTCACCGGTCGTCCCGACTCAGCGGAAGGCAACTGCAGCTGCTCCACTGCACGGCGCATGCGCTCGGCGAGTGCAGGAGCGCCTGCCAGCGGCGTGGATGCCACCACCACGGCGAATTCCTCACCGCCATAACGGGCAACCAGATCCGTGCTGCGCACCGCGCACCCCGCCAACGTTGCAGCGACCAGGCGCAGGCATTGATCGCCGGCCGGGTGCCCGAAGCGGTCGTTGAACGCCTTGAAGCAGTCGATATCGACCATCAGCAACGCGATCCCCTGCCCGCTTCGCCGCGCCTGCTCCCACGCATCACGCAGGCTCTGGTCGAACTGGCGTCGGTTGGCCAGGCCGGTGAGGCTGTCGATCCGCGACAATGCATCGAGCTGGTCCTGCCGCGCGAACGAACGCATCTGCATCAACACACTGCGCAGGCCCGACCCCACGGTAGCCAATGCAAACCCGGCTACGGCCAGATAGGGATGCTCGCGCACCATCAATGCCGACACCACCATCAGCGACAGGGCCAGGATCAAGGGGCTCCCGGCGCGCACGGCCATCACCAGCGCGCGCGGCACACGCACTTCACTGCGTCGGGAAGGCCGCAGCGCCATGATCGCCAGCAACAGGAACGGGACATCGATCAGCAGATCGACCAGACCGCCGTAGCTGCCCTCCGTCTCGACGTGGTTGATGTACGCGGCAACACCCAGGTACACCCAGGCGAACACGCACAACGTCCGGAAGAACACGCGCCGAGAGGGATCTTCGCTCGCCCGCCAGCGCAGCAGCGCAAAGCCGGCGATGAAAATGTTCTCCACATCGAACATCAGTCGCAGGTGCTCGATGCCCTCCTCGCCCGCATCGTTGAGCGTGGCGAAGGAGAACGTGTAGACGAAGAACAGGTAGCCCAGCAGCAGCGCGAGCAGCGCATCGATCAGACTGAGATACCACGGCTCCTGCCGGGGATGGGCCATCGCAAACGTGAGCGGCACGCCGTACAGCACGTACAACAGCATGCTCAGCCCCGGCGTCGCATCGGCATTGCCGCGGCCGACCTCCTGATACATGTTCAGCGCCATGCCGGCCGCCCACAGCCCCATGCCCAGCGCCATCGCGAACCAGCCGACGAGCGACGCGCTGCGGCGCCCCCGCCACACACAGGCCAGCCCGGCCAGCAGGGGCGCCCCGATCAGGAACGCATAGGACACCGGCAGCGCATGCGCGGGCAGCAGCACCAGCGCGATGCCGTGGCACAGCAGGTACAGCACCGACAGCCAGACCACCATGCGGCTTCCCATCCCGATGCGGCGTTGCGACCAACATACAAGGTTGCCCGGCACCTGGGGATCAATTCATCCCGCGTTGACGGGGTGGGTGCGGCAAGGCGGCGGGGCGCGCCGGTTACTCTTCCTCGAGCTGCTGGAAGCGTTCCGCCAGAAAATCGATCAGCGCGCGCACCGAGGGCAATAGCCCGCGCCGGGAGGGGAACACCGCGTGGATGATTTCCCGCCGTGGCGCCCACGCGGGCAGCACATGCACCAGCGTGCCGGCGGCGATCTGGTCACACACCATCATCCTTGGCAGCTGCACCACGCCCACGCCCGCCACCGCGGCTGCGCGCAGGGTCAGCATGCCGCGGGTGACCAGGCGCGGCCGATGATGGATGTCCGCGCGCGTGCCGTCCGGGCCGAACAGATTCCAGACATGCTCGTTCTGCGGCAGGCCCAGCTCCATGCTCGGCAACGCGGCGAGATCGGCCGGCACCTGCGGCAGGCCCACCCGCTCAATCAACGCCGGGCTGGCGACCAGGCACTGGCTGCGCTCGGCCAGCACCCGCATCACCAGCTCGGTGTCCTGCAATGGCGGTGGCCGCACCCGGATCGCGATATCGATGCCCTCGGCAATCAGATCGACCCGGCGGTTGGTGGCATCCAGCTGTATCGCCACCCCCGGGCACTGCGCCAGGAAGGCCGCGATCATCTCGCCGACACGCGTGTCCAGCAGCGCGACCGGGCAGGCCACCCGGACGATGCCGCGCGGCTCGCTGCGGGTGAGTTCGATCGCTTCCTGGGCGGCTTCGGCCTCCACCAGCATCGCCTTGCAGTGCGCGTAGAACGTCTGGCCGACCTCGGTAACCGAGAAGTGCCGCGTCGAACGCTGGATCAAGCGCACCCCCAGCCGCTCCTCAAGCAGCGCCACCCGGCGGCTGAGTTTCGACTTGGGCACCCCCAGCGCCCGCCCCGCCGGCGCGAAACCGCCGTGATCGACCACCTGGGCGAAATAGTAGAGGTCATTGAGATCCTGCACGGCCGCCTCCAGCGTTCACCAAATAGGACTATGAGGATAAATTCTGCTGACTACCGGCGCCAGCGTCCTGAATCCATCATCTCTTCCATCAGACAGGGGCCTGCCCCCGGAGGAGTACGACATGAAGAAGATTCTCGGCATCTACAGCGCCCCCAAGGCGCACTGGGTGGGGGACGGCTTCCCGGCCCGGACCCTGTTCTCCTATTCCAGCCACGGCCAGCAGGTCAGCCCCTTCCTGCTGCTGGACTATGCCGGCCCGATGAAGTTCACCCCCGCTGCGCAGCCACGCGGCGTTGGCCAGCATCCTCACCGCGGCTTCGAGACGGTGACCATCGTCTATGAGGGCGAAGTGGAGCATCGCGATTCCACCGGCGCGGGCGGCACCATCGGCCCGGGCGACGTGCAGTGGATGACCGCCGCGTCCGGCATCCTGCATGAAGAGTTCCACTCCCACGCCTTCACCCGCACCGGCGGCACGCTGGAGATGGTGCAGCTCTGGGTGAATCTTCCGGCCAAGGACAAGATGGCCGCGCCCGGCTACCAGACCCTGCTGAACGCGCAGATTCCGTCGGTGCCGTTGCCGGACCGGGCGGGCCGCGTGCGCGTGATCGCCGGTGAGTTCGACGGCCAGCGTGGCCCCGCACGCACCTTCACGCCGATGGATGTGTGGGACCTGCGGCTGCTCCAGGGCCATAGCGCCCACCTGCCGGTGCCCGAGGGGCGCCATGTCGCCCTGGTCGTGCTGCGCGGCAGCGTGCAGGTCAATGGCAGCCAGGCCGTGCACGAGGCGCAGCTGGTGATGCTCGATCGCGATGGCAGCGCCCTGCAGATCGAGGCCAACAGCGATGCCACGGTGCTGGTGCTCAGTGGCGAACCGATCGATGAGCCGATCGTGGGCTACGGGCCCTTCGTGATGAACAGCCAGGACGACATCAGCCAGGCCTTCGCCGATTTCAAGAGCGGCCGCTTCGGCCAGATCGCTCACGCGTAATTCCGGCGACGTGCTGGATTCGCAGCGCGATTGACGCATCCCCTGTCCTCCGTGGCGATGGTCGTTGCCATCGCCATACCCCGGCCGCCCAGCGGCCTCCCCATGCCCAGGAGTATTTCCCATGGCAAGCGAACCCATCCGTGATCCTGTCACCGATCACCTGCTGACCCCGCAGAACGCCGCCTTCATCATCATCGACTACCAGCCGGTGCAGGTGAACTCGATCGCCTCGATGGACCGGCAGTTGCTGGTCAACAACATCGTCGGCACCACCAAGGCCGCCGTCGCCTACGGGCTGCCGATCGTGCATTCCACGGTCAATGTGCGCAGCGGCCTCAACAAACCGCCGATTCCGCAGCTGCGCAAGGTGCTGGCCGACCATCCCACCTACGACCGCACCACCATCAATGCATGGGAAGACACCGCATTCCGCGACGCGGTGCAGACCACCGGGCGCCGCAAGCTGATCATGACCGCCCTGTGGACCGAAGCCTGTCTGACCTTCCCCGCCCTGGATGCTTTGAAGGAGGGCTACGAGGTGTACGTCGTGGTCGATGCCGTTGGCGGCACCTCCCTGGCCGCGCATGACGCGGGCCTGCGCCGCATCGAACAGGCCGGCGGCAGGATGATCAGCGTGCCTCAGCTGTTCTGTGAGCTGCAACGCGATTGGCAGCGCCAGGACACGGTGCCGGCGTTCATGGATCTTTTCATCCAGACGGGCGGCACTGCCGGCATCCAGTTCTCCTACGATCGCCAATGAGCGACGCAACGGCCACGCTCCCGCGTGGCCGTTGGGCGGGCATCACCCGTGCAAGGCCTTGGCGTGATGCGCGATGTGCTCGCCGATGAAGCTGCTGATGAAGTAATAGCTGTGGTCGTAACCGGGCTGCAGGCGCAGCGTCAGCGGATGACCGGCCGCCGTGCAGGCCGCCTGCAACCACTGCGGCTGCAGCTGGGTGTCGAGGAACTCATCACCACCGCCCTGGTCCACCAGCAACGGCAGGCGCTTGGTCGCGGCGGCGACCAGCTCGCTGGCATCCCACGCCGCCCAACTGGCGCGGTCCTCACCCAGGTAGGCAGTGAAGGCCTTCTGCCCCCACGGCACGCGGGTCGGCGCGACGATCGGCGAGAACGCCGAGACGCTTTTATAGCGACCCGGGTTCTTCAACGCGATCACCAGCGCGCCATGGCCGCCCATCGAGTGGCCACTGATGCTGCGCGCACCCGTTGTCGGAAAATGCGCCTCGATCAACGCTGGCAGCTCCTCCACCACGTAGTCGTACATGCGGTAGTGCGCCGCCCACGGCTGCTCGGTAGCATTGAGATAGAAGCCGGCGCCCTTGCCCAGGTCATAGCCCTCGGCATCGGCGACGTCATCGCCGCGCGGGCTGGTGTCCGGCGCGACCAGGATCACGCCATGCTCGGCGGCGTAACGCTGCGCACCGGCCTTGGTGATGAAGTTCTGTTCGTTGCAGGTCAGCCCGCTGAGCCAGTACAGCACGGGCAGCTTCTGCGTGGCGGCCTGCGGCGGCAGATACACGGCGACATTCATGTCGCAGCCCAGCACCTGCGAGGTGTGGCGGTACACGTCCTGCCAACCGCCGGACGCGGCGCGATGTTCGATGCGTTCCATGGTGATTCTCCGTAGGGGCGGCGCGGACCGCGCGCCGCCCGTAATGGCTCAGAAATGCACGACCGAGCGGATCGACTTGCCTTCGTGCATCAGATCGAACGCGTCGTTGATCTCGTCCAGGCCCATCGTGTGGGTCACGAACGGGGCCAGCTCGATGTCGCCCTTCATGGCGTCTTCGACCATGCCCGGCAGCTGGGTACGGCCCTTGACGCCACCGAAGGCGGTGCCCTTCCAGGAGCGGCCGGTGACCAGCTGGAACGGACGGGTCGAGATTTCCTGGCCCGAGCCGGCCACACCGATCACCACCGACTGGCCCCAGCCACGGTGCGCGCATTCCAGCGCCGCGCGCATCACGTTGACGTTGCCGATGCACTCGAAGGTATGGTCCACGCCCCAGGTGGTCATCTCCACGATCACCTGCTGGATCGGCTTGTCGAAGTCCTTCGGGTTGATGCAATCGGTGGCACCGAACTGCTTGGCCAGGTCGAACTTGGACGGGTTGGTGTCGATGGCGAAGATGCGGCCGGCCTTGGCCTGGCGCGCGCCCTGGATGACCGCCAGGCCGATGCCGCCCAGCCCGAACACGGCCACCGAATCGCCTTCCTGCACTTTGGCGGTGTTGTGCACCGCGCCGATGCCGGTGGTGACGCCGCAGCCCAGCAGGCACACGTGTTCCGGGTTCGCCTCGGGGTTGATCTTGGCCAGCGAGACCTCGGCCACCACGGTGTACTCGCTGAAGGTGGAGCAGCCCATGTAGTGGTAGATCGGCTCGCCGTTGTAGCTGAAGCGGGTCGTGCCATCGGGCATCACGCCCTTGCCCTGGGTGGCGCGCACGGCCACGCACAGGTTGGTCTTGCCGCTCTTGCAGAACAGGCACTCGCCGCACTCGGCGGTGTACAGGGGGATCACGTGGTCGCCCGGCTTGACGCTGGTGACGCCCTCGCCCACTTCCACCACGATGCCGGCGCCTTCATGGCCCAGCACGGCCGGGAACAGGCCTTCCGGATCATCGCCGGACAGGGTGAACGCATCGGTGTGGCAGACGCCGGTGTGGGTGATCTTGACCAGCACTTCGCCCTTCTGCGGCGGAGCGACGTCGATCTCGACGATCTTCAACGGTTCGCCAGCGGCGAAGGCAACGGCAGCACGGGATTTCATGGGGAGCACTCCAAGGCAGGGAACAGAATGTGGCAGCACGCGGTCGTCCGCGTACTCATTTGAGGTAGGACCGGATCAGCATGCTCATCTCGCGCACGCGCTCGTCGCGCTGCGCATCGGATTGGGCCGGCTGCCCGAACTCTTCGCGCAGATGCGCTTCCATCACTTCGGACATCAGCCCGTTGACGGCACCGCGGATCGCGGCGATCTGCTGCAGCACCGGCCCGCACTCGGCCCCGGCTTCCAGCGCGCGGTCCAGCGCATCGCACTGACCACGGATCCGACGGACCCGGGCGAGAACGCGCTTTTTTTCCTGCGGGGAATGAGGCATCGGGGCAAGGCCAGTTAACTATACTGGGGGTGAGTATACAGCATCCGCAAAACCACCCCCTTCTGCAGTAGGTTCTGCGCCAGGACTGATCAGGGCTGATGGTCCGAGCGTCGGCGGCGGCGTGCCAGATGGATGCGGCCGGCAACCAATACCGCAAATGCCACTACCGCGGTCTGAACGAGCGGATCAGGCGAGATGCCCGGCTGGGGCCAGAACGCAAGCCAGCCTGCGAGCACCGCGAAGCTGACCAACGCCAACAACGCGAGCGTCTTTGAGACTCGGTTGGAGAATGGCAGGGCCAGCAATGGCGCCCCGACAAGCAGCAGTCCTGCACCGCCACACGCCAGTGCTGTGCGGCCCTGCGTAACATCTCCCGTCGTTGCGATCATCAGGATCAGCACCCCATACAGCGCAAGGGCGGCACCGCCGACCAGCGCCAGAATGTTCACGAATCGTCGGTTACGCATCCATTTCACCGTTGATGAGGACAGGGCGTGGAGCTGCACCACTCGAAGCCAGATACATCTCCTCCGATGCGAGGTGCACGCGCAGAATGCGGCATCTGCCTTTGAAGAGCGAGCATCCGGAGCATAGGTAAACCGCGGCCGTTACCCCCGCAGCAGATCAATGAACGCCCGCAGCGCGGACGACATCTGCCGCTGCCGCGGGTAATACACCGCAAAGCCGGCGAACGGCTCGCTCCAGTCTTCCAGCACCGCCACCAGCCGGCCGTCGTCCAGATACGGACGCGCAGAATCCTCCAGCACGTAGGCCAGCCCCAGCCCGTCCACCACCGCCTGCAGAATGGTGTTCTGGTCACCCAACGTGAGGCGCCCGGGCACGTCGATTTCCAGCGCCTAGCCATCGCGTTCGAACTGCCACTTGTAAAGATGGCCGCTGGCGAAGCGGAACCGCACACACTCATGGTGATGCAGATCACGGGGGTGCCGCGGTATCTCGCGCCCTGCCAGATATGCTGGCGCACCCACGATCAAACCGCGCAGCGCCGGTCCCAGCGGCACCGCGACCATGTCTTCCGGGACCGATTCGTGCAGGCGCACACCGGCGTCGTAACCGCCGGCGACGATATCGACCAGACCGTCATCCTGGGCCAGCTCCAGGCGCACATCCGGGTGGGCTTGCAGAAAGCGCGCCAGCCGCGGGCCGAGCTGGGTCTGGACGGCGGCGCGGGTGGCGTTGATGCGCAGCAGGCCGGCCGGTGCCGCACGGAAGTGGTTCATTTCTTCCAAGGCGTCATGCACCTGCCCGAGCGCGGGTTGCAGGCGCTCCAGCAGGCGCTGGCCGGCTTCGGTGAGGGCCACGCTGCGGGTGGTGCGGTGGAACAGGCCCACGCCCAGGCGCTCTTCCAGCGCGCGGATCGCGTAACTGACCGCCGAGGTGGACAGCGCCAGCTCGGCCCCCGCCTTGCGGAAGCTGCGGTGGCGGGCCACGGCGGCGAAAGCAGCCAGATGGGTCAGGTTGTCAGTGGCCATGATTATCCAGTCTTACCTGATGAATCATGCCGATATCCTGACTGTCTGTGCACGGGATCTGGGCGTATTGTAAAGCGCCTTTCTACAAACCTGCCAAGGATTCCCCATGTCCCTCGCCCATGGTTATGCGGTGCACGACCAGACCGCGCCGCTGGTGCCGTTCTCCTTCGAACGTCGCGCGGCCGGTCCCGATGACGTCCGCATCGAGATTCTCTTCAGTGGCATCTGCCACTCCGATCTGCACCAGGCCCGCGACGATTGGGGTGGCGCCAAGTTCCCGATGGTCCCCGGCCACGAGATCATCGGCCGCGTGACCGAGGTCGGTGCCAACGTCACCCGCTTCAAGATCGGTGACTTCGCCGGTGTCGGCTGCATGGTCGATTCCTGCCGCCACTGCGCCGCCTGCGATGAAGATCTGGAGCAGTACTGCGAGAAGGGCGCCACCTACACCTACAACAGCACCGAGCGCGACAGCGGCCAGCCGACCTTCGGCGGCTACTCCGACCACATCGTGGTCGAGCAGCGCTTCGTGGTGAAGGTGTCCGAGACCCTCGACCTGAAGGCCGCCGCGCCGCTGCTGTGCGCTGGCATCACCACCTATTCGCCGCTGCGCCACTGGAAGGTCGGCCCCGGCCAGAAGGTCGGCGTGATCGGCCTGGGTGGCCTGGGCCACATGGGTGTGAAGTTCGCCAAGGCGATGGGTGCCACCGTGGTGATGATCACCACCACCCCGGAAAAGGGCGCTGATGCCAAGCGTCTGGGGGCCGATGAAGTGCTGGTCTCGCGCGATCCGGCGCAGATGAAGGCACATGCGGGCAGCTTCGATTTCCTGCTCAACACCATCCCGGTCAGCCACGACACCAACCCGTACATGTCCCTGCTCAAGCGCGATGCCACGATGTGCCTGGTCGGCGTGCTGACCGAGCTGGATCCGCCGCTGATGGGCGCTTCGGTGATGTTCGGCCGCAAGCACATCACCGGCTCGGCGATCGGCGGCATGGCTGAGACGCAGGAAATGATGGACTTCTGTGCCGAGCACAACATCGTCAGCGACGTGGAAGTGATCGACATCAAGACCGTCAACGAGGCCTGGGAGCGCATGGCGAAGAACGATGTGCGGTACCGCTTCGTCATCGACATGGGCACGCTGGAAAAGGCGGCCTGATCCTTCCACAGGTTCAAGTGAAACATCCCGGAGACACCGCAATACTGTTCGTCTGAGAGGAGCAGTCTTGACACCGAACGGATGATGGGATTTGGAGATCTTCACCGTCCTCGGCGTAGTTGGCCGAGGACGGTGCCCCAGGAGCGCCCCCTCTCCGATCGGAGCTGTGGACACCTAGCTGCCGGTTGCCAAGATGCGATCTTCCCATTGTCATCTTCCGCTGACGCGTCGCCACTGGCCTCGCCACTGCTCCCTGGCCCGACTCCCTTGGCGCTTGGCGCTTGGCGCTTCTCGCACGATCCGACCCGCCATGGCACCTTTGGCCTTGCTGAAGCAGTTCAGCCACAGGCCTCTCATTGCTGTGCTATCAATGGCACGCCTTGCTTCAAGGCTCTTTCAGGGATTGGAAGGATGCGCAGATTCGGTGGAAGTGCTGGCGGCACGTTTGCTCTCCGCAGAGAAGTGGAGAATTTCTTTCGGAAGCTGAGTGTCGTGGGCGCATGGCTCTGCTGTGTGCTACTGGTCAGCATGACCCTTGTGCCATCTGCACGCGCTCAGACCGTCACCTATATCCATACCGATGCACTCGGTTCGGTCGTTGCCGAATCTGATGCCAATGGCAACGTGATCAAACGCTACGACTATGAGCCCTATGGCGCTGTTGTGGGCGGACAGGTCACGGATGGACCGGGATATACGGGGCATGTGAGCGATGCGGCCACGGGGCTCAGCTACATGCAGCAGCGGTACATGGATCCGCAGTTGGGCAGGTTCCTGTCGGTGGACCCTGTGACGGCGTATGACCAGCCGGTGGGGCAATTCAATCGATACCGATATGCGAACGGCAACCCATATCGCTTTACTGACCCAGATGGGCGTCAAGCGTTGGGAGCACCAAGGGATTTCTACAATCCTGTAACAGCTGAGCAAGCCCAGCAGATTCTCCCAGTGGTTGCCGACTTCACGCCGGTCCTGGGGGACGTCAAAGGTATCGTTGAGGCAATCCAAGCTCCAACACCTGCGAACATTGCCGGGGCGGCAATTGGTCTGATTCCATTGGCCGGTGACGCCGGAAAGGCAGTGTTGAAGCACGGTGACGAAGCCGCGCAACTAGGACGAAAGGTCGCCAGCCAGCAGAAGGCTTCTGGAACCATCTATGTCGATTCCAAGGGAAACGCGATCCCGACACCTCCAGGCGGAAGAATTGAAGGATCTCCAGATGGCCGCTTCGTTCAAGCGAAAGGCCCCGACGGCCAGCCTACTGGAGTGCGTATTGATGGAGGACATAAACCATCAACCCATCCCGATCCCCGAGCGCAGCAGCCGCATGGCCATGTGCCAGGTGTAACCAATGCCGATGGAACCCCTTGGCTTCCCGTAAAGCAATGAGTAAGGAGTGCGTGGAACATGGATAGCGAGGCAGAACTCATCCAGATGACGAGGCTTGTCAGAGAATTTGCACTCGGCGCTGTCAACGCCCAGAGCTTCATCGACACGTACTCTAATTTTTACTACTACGAGGCGTTGGACGGCCACGAGGTTTCAAGTGCAATACATGCGGAAGATAGGGTTCGGCTAGGTCCGGCTATCGAATTGCATCGCCGAATCCAAGAGGAAGTCGTGAACAGGATTTCGGTTGATCCGGAGTTTTCATTCGAAGCATTGAAGACGGCAGGGCGACTGACGGCCTCTGAAGCGCGGGAGCTCGCGCTCGAGATCTGTACAGACGTCGGAATTGAAGCTGTCTTGTCGGCGGTAAGGCCTGCCTGACTGGATGGCTGGGCCTGACGGCAGCAACATGATCTGGAACTGACACGTCTGCCTGTCGTGGGGCCACGCAAAGAGCGTGCCGTTCTCCCGTAAGGCCTCGGGCGGACTCTGCCCTCCCCTGAGTTCGTAACGTCCAGGTGGCGTCGAAAATTCCCGACCTTGGTCGTAAGGTGTCACGTGGAAGAACGGCGCTCACCCGGACCGGGCGAGCGCCGTTCTTCCACGGTGGTTTTGCGATCAGTACGCAAATTCCTTGAACACTGGATCGATGTTGCCGCCCCACTCGCCGTGGAAGAGCGCCAGCTTGCGGTCGGCCGGGGTCAACCCGGAATCGACGATCTCCTGCAGCACCTCCAGGAACTTGCTTTCGTCCTGACCGTCGGCATTGCGCGCGGCGCGACGCTTGAGGCCGGCCACGGCGATCTTCAACGCTTCGCGCGACAGATCCAGCACGGTGCCGTTGCGGAACGGCAGCTTCAACCCATGGCGCGGCACGCCATCGCGCAGGACGTTGCGCTCGACCAGGCTGAAATCACGGACCAGATCCCATGCGGCATCGAGTGCGGCATCGTCATACAGCAGGCCTACCCAGAACGCGGGCAGTGCGCACAGGCGGCTCCACGGGCCGGCATCGGCGCCGCGCATTTCCAGGTACTTCTTCAGGCGCACTTCCGGGAAGGCGGTGGTCATGTGGTCGGACCAGTCGCGCAGCGTGGGCAGCTGGCCCGGCAGCACCGGCAGCTTGCCGACCATGAAATCGCGGAAGCTCTGGCCGCTGGCATCGTGGTATTTGCCGTCGCGGTAAGAGAAGTACATCGGCACATCGAGCAGGTAATCCACGTAACGCTCGTAACCGAAGCCGTCTTCGAACACGAAGTCGAGCATGCCGGTGCGATCGTTGTCGGTGTCGGTCCAGATGTGCGAGCGGTAGCTCTGGTAGCCGTTCGGCGCGCCTTCGGTGAACGGCGAATCGGCAAACAGCGCGGTGGCGATCGGCTGCAGCGCCAGCGACACGCGGAACTTCTTCACCATGTCCGCTTCGGTGGCGTAGTCCAGGTTGACCTGCACCGTGCAGGTGCGGGTCATCATGTCCAGGCCGAGCGTGCCGACCTTGGGCATGTACTCGCGCATGATCTTGTAGCGGCCCTTGGGCATCCACGGCATTTCATCGCGGGCCCACTTCGGCTGGAAGCCCATGCCGAGGAAGCCCAGCTGCAGTTCGCCGGCCACCTGCGCCACTTCATTGAGATGGGTGCCGGTTTCCACGCAGGTCTGGTGGATGGTCTCCACCGCCGCGCCGGACAGTTCCAGCTGGCCGGCCGGCTCCAGCGTCACCGAGGCGTTGTCGCGCAGCAGCGCGATCGTGCGGCCCTCTTCCTGCACCGGATCCCAGCCGAAGCGGGTCAGGCCGTTGAGCAGCGCTTCGATGCCGCGGTCACCGTCGAAGGTGGGCGGGCGCAGGTCATCCAGGCGGAAGCCGAACTTCTCGTGCTCGGTGCCGATGCGCCACTGCGCCTGGGGCTTTTCGCCGGAGGCCAGCGTGGCGACCAGTTCATTACGGTCGGTGATCGGCGTCTCGGCGACGTGGCTGGGGCTCGACAAGGGGAGGCTCGCAGAATTCTGGTCAGGGCGGGGATGTGGGGTTCACGCCCCCGCATCGCAAGGGCGCACTATATCGTGGCGTCCCCTGCCGTCGTGTCACCGTGACGGTTTTCAGCATCCTACTGGCATGGGCTTGACGCTGCGCCGGCCCCGCCGCGGCTGCGAGTCATTCCGCTGTTGGCCGCCGCCAGCCCCTACACTGATTCGATGAGCCGATCCCGACATCCGGAAGTACATCGCTCCGACCGTGTCGGCTGGCTGCGTGCCGCGGTGCTCGGCGCCAATGACGGCATTGTCTCGGTAGCCGGCCTGGTGGTCGGCATCGCGGCGAGCGGCGCCTCGGCCGCCACGATCCTGGCCACCGGCATCGCCGGGACCGTGGCCGGCGCGATGTCGATGGCGGCCGGTGAGTATGTCTCGGTGCAGTCCCAGGCCGATACCGAACGGGCCGACCTGGCCGTGGAGAGGCGCGAACTGCACGAAGACCCGCACAGCGAGCTGGAAGAGCTGGCCGCGATCTACCGCCATCGCGGGCTGAGCCCCGACCTGGCGCATGAGGTGGCCACCCAGCTCACCGCGCACGACGCGCTGGGGGCACATGCCCGCGATGAGCTGGGCATCACCGAGGAGCTGCGGGCGCGCCCGATGCAGGCGGCCATGGCCTCCGCCGGCGCCTTCGTCAGTGGCGCCGCGTTGCCGGTGCTGACCGCCCTGCTCGCGCCGCATGCTGTCGTCGGCCAGGCCACCACCGTGGTGACGCTGCTGGGGCTGTGCCTGACCGGCACCCTGGCCGCCCATGCCGGCGGTGCCCCACGTCTGCGCGGTGCGGTGCGCGTCACCTTCTGGGGTGCGATCGCGATGGCCGCGGCCGCGCTGGTCGGCCGACTGTTCAACGTGGCGGGCTGAGCGGTGTCCGCGTCGATCGATACGACCTCCTCGCTGCTGGCGACAATGGCCAGCCTGGCTGACTGCCAGCGCGCCGATGGCTACGCCTGCATCACCGCGCGCCGCGAGCATGGCGCCTCCTCCGTGGAGATTCCGCAGCCGCAGTTCGCGATCCTGCTGCAGGGGCGCAAGCAGGTGCGTACCGCGCAGCAATCGCTGGAATTCGCACCGGGCGATCTGTTCCTCATCACCCGGCGCTGCCGCATCGATGTGGTCAACATTCCCGATCCGCATAGCGGCCTCTATCTCAGTGCGATCGTGCCGATGTGTGCCGAGGCGCTCACTGCCGCCCGGGCGCTGTGGAACGAGCCGCTGCCGCAGGCCGGTGATGCACTGGCCAGGCTGCCACTGGTCGAGCATGCGGCGACCCTGCTGCAGTGGAGGCAGGCACTGGAACACGGCCAATACACCGAAGCACGCTTGGCCCTGGCATCGCTTGCCGTGGCGTTCTGCCGGCGCGGGCACGGCAGCCTGCTGGTTCCCCCCGAACCCAGCCTGGGGGAACGCATCCGCGATCTGATCGCTGCCCAGCCCGAGCGCGATTGGCAGTCACGCGATTTCGAAGCGCAGCTCGGCCTCAGCGGTGCCACGCTGCGGCGGCGCCTGGCCAGCGAGCACTCCAGCGTGCGCGAACTGATCACCGATGCGCGGCTCGCGCATGCCATGAGCCTGCTCTACACCACCCGGCTGCCGTTGAAGACCGTGGCCGCGCGCGTGGGCTACCGTTCGCTGGGCAGCTTCAACAAGCGCTTCGCCGAACGTTACGGGTTGGAACCGGCGGCGATAGGCAACAGCTGAGCGCGAGCGGATCGCGCGGCATTCTGAGCGGAACGCAGCCGACCAGGCGCGCAGCATGGAGGCACCGCGGCGCCGCCGCCCTGTCCGGAACCTGCCATGCCTTTCCCCCGCGTTCGCACGCTCGCCACCGCCGTGTTGCTGGCCGTTGTCGCCAGCCCCGCATGGGCCACCACCACGCACACCCCGCGCGAGCAGGTCCCCGGCGTCTATCACCAGACCATCGGCACGCTGCAGGTCACGGCGCTGTTCGACGGCACGGTCGCACTGGGCCGGCAGGAACTGGTCGGGATCGCCCCCGGGGCAGTCACCCGCCTGCTCGATCACCGCTACGTCCCCGAAGATGGCAAGGGCCTGCAGACGGCGGTCAATGCGTACCTGGTGCAGCAGGGCGATCACCTGACCCTGGTCGACACCGGCACCGCGCAGTGCTTCGGCCCCGGCCTGGGCCAGGTGCTGGGCAACCTGCGCAAGGCCGGCTACGACCCGGCCGAGGTGGATGAGGTGGTGCTGACCCACGCGCACCCGGATCACCTGTGCGGCCTGCTCGATGCGCAGGACAGGATTGCCTACCCGAATGCCACGGTGTGGCTGTCGGCGGCCGATGCCGCGTTCTGGCTGGATCCGGCCAGCGAGGCAACCGCGCCGCAGGGTGTGCGCTTTGCCTTCGCCTTGGCGCGCAAGGCGGTGGCGCCGTATGAAGCGGGCGGGAAACTGAAGCGCTTTGCACCTGGCGACACACTGCCGGCGGGCATCACCGCCTTGGACAGCCACGGTCATACGGTCGGCCATGTGTCTTACCGGATCGATGGCGGCGCCGGCCAGCAGCTGCTGGTATGGGGCGACATCGTGCACTTCCACGCGGTGCAGTTCGCGCAGCCTCAGGCGTCGTTTGAAGCGGACAGCGACCGCGTGGCCGCGATCGCCAGCCGGCGCCGGATGATGGCGCAGGCAGCCGATCAGGGCTGGTGGGTGGCCGGCGCGCACCTGCCGTTCCCAGGGCTGGGGCATGTGCGCCGCGAAGGAGAGGCGTTCGCGTGGGTGCCGGGCGAATTCTCGCCGTTACCGGCGAAATGAGGGGACACGACCGCGCCGTACACCGGGCGTCAGGCGCATTCGGGTAGTGCCGGCCGCTGGCCGGCTCCCGATACATCTGATGGAAAGAGCAGCCGGCCAGCGGCCGGCACTACCCGGCGCCGCGCGGCCCGTTGGACCGCGGCAACGCCCGGATCAGGCCGCTTCGGGCGCCGGCTTGTTCAGGCCCAGCCAGCCGCCGATGATGCCGCGGGCTTCATCCACGCCCTGGCGGGCGGGACCGGAGAAGGTCTGCACGCTGACGGTATCGCCGAAGGAGGACTGCAGTTCCTTGCGCACCTTCTGCAGGGCGATGCCCTGCTGGCCACGGCCGAGCTTGTCGGCCTTGGTCAGCAGCGCGTGCGCCGGCAGGCCGCGCTGCACCGCATAGGCGAGCATCTGGCGGTCGTAGTCCTTCAGCGGGTGACGGATGTCCATCACCACCACCAGGCCACGCAGGGCCTCGCGGGTACGGAAGTACTGGTCGATGAACGCCTGCCAGTGCGCCTGCAGATCCAGCGGGACCTTGGCGTAGCCGTAGCCGGGCAGATCGACCAGCTTGGCCTCCGGGGTGACCTCGAAGAACACCAGCTGCTGGGTGCGGCCGGGGGTCTTGGAGACCCGGGCCAGGCTGTTCTGGCGGGTCAGGGCGTTGAGGGCACTGGACTTGCCAGCATTTGAGCGACCGGCAAAGGCGACTTCCGCGCCCACGTCTTCCGGCAATTGCCGGGTGTTGTGGGCCGAAAGCAGGTATTGGGCGCGTTCGAGGAGCAATGACATGGGCATAGGATCGCATGTCCGGGCCCGATCCGCGCTGCCCGCGCTCGGTTTTGCTGCACCCTGCGTTGACCGCGGCGTGAAACGGCGTTGATAATCGGGCGATCCCCGTGGTTGCGGTCCCGCAACCGCCAGGCCGGTCCACACGGAGCTTCCGCATGCGCCATGCTCGCGTTCTTGCCGTTTCCGCACTTGCTGTATCGCTGCTCGCCGCCGTTGCCGTTGCCCAGACCTCGATCACGCCCCTGCCGGACAACGGGCCGATCAAGACCGCCTCGCTGGAGGTCGATTTCAGCAAAACCACCTGGGGCGATCCCAAGGCCGGGCAGACCAAGGCGGCCGCCTGCGCGGCCTGTCACTCGGCCGATGGCAATTCCACGGTGGAGATGTACCCGAGCATCGCCGGCCAGAGCGAGCGCTACAGCGCCCAGCAGATGGCCCTGATCGCCAATGGGCAGCGCACCTCCGGGGCTTCGGCGGCGATGGTGCCGTTCGTGCAGGACCTCACCCCGCAGGACATGCGCGACATCGGTGCCTACTTCGCCACGCAGAAGGCCACGGCCGGCATCGCCGACGATGGCGCGGTGATCGAGGGCCCGTACGCGGGCAAGAAGTTCTATGAGATCGGCCAGCAGCTGTATCGCGGCGGCGATGCCGAGCGCGGCATCCCGGCCTGCATGGCGTGCCACGGCCCCACCGGCGCGGGCAATCCCGGCCCGGCCTACCCGCATATCAGTGGCCAGCACGCGGCGTATGTCGCGCGCCGCCTGCAGGAGTATCAGGCCGGGACCACCCAGGAAACGGACAAGGCCCACTTCCAGATCATGGCCTCGATCGCCAAGTCGTTGACCGAGCAGGAAATCCAGGCCCTGGCCAGCTACCTGCAGGGCCTGCACAACCGGGCCGATGACGTCGCCGCAGCCGCCACCCCGGTCGCCGGAGGCGCGCAGGCTCCCTGACGACCGCCCACCCCGCAGCGCATCCCCTTGGTCGGATGACGGATGCGGACGCCCCGGCCGGCGGGGTATGTTCACTGGCACGCCGGCGACTGGGCCGGCGTCGTTTTTTCTGTATGGAGATGGATGTAGATGACGTTGATGCCCCGCCTGATGTTGTTGCTGCTGGCCCTGAGCCCGTTGACCACCCTCGCTGCCACCCCGGCCCCGCTGGTGGAGGGCAAGGATTACGAACGCATCGCCGATGCCGGTCCGTTCGCGCCGCTGGCCGGCAAGATCGAAGTCGTGGAGATGTTCGGCTACACCTGCCCGCACTGCGCGCACTTCGAGCCGCAGCTGGAAGCCTGGGCCGCCAAGCTGCCCAAGGACGTCCGCTTCACCCCGGTGCCGGCCGCTTTCGGGGGCGTGTGGGATTCGTTTGCCCGCGCCTACTACGCCGCCGACCAGCTGGGCGTGGCCAAGCGCAGCCACCGCGCCATGTTCGATGCCCTGCATGAGAAGGGCTCGCTGCCGATGCAGAACGTCTCGCCGGATGAACTGGCCGCGTTCTACCAGGGCTTTGGCGTGGCCCCGGCGCAGTACATCACCGCGCTCAAGAGCGACGCCGTGGATGCCAAGGTCAAGGCCGCCCGTGCCTTCGCCCTGCGCACCAAGGTGCCCGGAACGCCGACGCTGATCGTCAATGGCGTGTACCTGGTCAAGGGCGACTCGTTCGAGTCGATGCTGCGCAATGCAGATGCCCTGATCGCCCGTGCGCGCAGCGGCAAGGCGCTCTAACAGCGCTCGCTGAACCATCACGCACCGTGCACGCGGGACGCTCGTTTCCGCGTGTCATCATGCTTCCCTGGCCGGTGCTCCCAGCATCGGCCCCACCATGCTCATCCGCTGGAGATGCTTCGATGAAGACCCGTTTCGCCATTACGCTCATGGCCCTGCTGCCGATCCTGGCTGCCTGCAAGGCGCAGGACGGTACCGCCAACACCACCGCCCCGGCCGAGCCGGCCGCGCCGAGCAGCACCCCGGCCACCGAAACGGCCACCCCGAGCGAGCAGGCCCCGGCCGCCAGCGGTGAAACCTCCGCCGCCGAGACCGCCGCTGCCGAAGCCACCACCCCGGCGCCGGCGCCGGCCTCGTCGCGCCCGACCGGCCCGGAGCCGGTTGCCGGCACCGACTATGTGGTGATCGAGAATGGCCAGCCGTTCCAGCCGGCCACCGGCAAGATCGAAGTCGCCGAAATCTTCGGTTACGTGTGCCCGGCCTGCGCCGCGTTCCAGCCGCTGATCGGGCCGTGGAAGGCCGGTCTGCCGAGCGATGTCAATTTCGTCTACGTGCCGGCCATGTTCGGCGGCACCTGGGATGACTACGGCCGTGCGTTCTACGCCGCGCAGGCCATGGGCCTGCAGGAAAAGACCCACGAAGCCATGTACGCCGCGATCCATGCCGAGCAGAGCCTGAAGGGCGAGCGCGGCCGTGATTCGGTCGACGACATCGCCAACTTCTACGGCAAGCACGGCGCCGACCCGAAGCAGTTCGCCGCGATGATGGGCAGCTTCGCCGTCAACGCCAAGACCAACTCGGCCAAGCAGTTCGCCCAGCGCAGCAAGATCTCCGGCACCCCGTCGGTGATCGTCAACGGCAAGTACCTGGTCAAGGGCAAGGGCTTCCCGGACATGCTGCGCATCGCCGATCACCTGATCGCGCGCGAACGCGCCGGCAAGGCCAACTGATCCAGCGATAGCGAACCGTCGTGACCTCCCCCCACACGCGGACCCTGCGCCTGCTGACGGCCAATATCCAGGCCGGTTCGAGCACCCGCCGCTACAGTGACTACGTGACCCGCAGCTGGTCGCATGCACTGCCGGCCGGGCGTAAGCGAACCAGCCTGGATGCCATCGCGCAGATGGCCCGCGAACACGACATCGTCGGCCTGCAGGAGGCCGATCCCGGCAGCCTGCGCTCGGGCTTCACCAACCAGACCCACTATCTGGCCGAGCGCGCCGGCTTCAATTACTGGAGCCACCAGCCCAACCGCCGGATGGGTGGGGTGGCCTCCAGCGCCAACGGCCTGCTCAGCAAACTCGAGCCGGTCGAGGTCCAGGACCACGCCCTGCCCGGCCGGATCGGCGGGCGCGGCGTGCTGCTGGCCAAGTTCGGTGAAGGCAGCCAGGGCCTGGCGGTGGCGGTGGCGCATCTGTCCTTGGGGACCAATTCGCGCATGTCGCAATTGGCCTTCATTGCCGATCTGCTCTCCGACCACCCCAACGCCGTGCTGATGGGCGATTTCAACTGCCTGGCCGAACGGCCGGAAATGCAGGTGCTGTACCAGAAGACGACGCTGCAGCCGCCGGGCTGCGTGGTGCCGACCTTCCCCAGCTGGCGCCCGGACCGGGCGATCGACCACATCCTGCTCAGCGACGGCCTGCAGCAACGCAGTGCCGAAGCCGTGCCGGCCGCGTTCTCCGATCACCTCGCGCTGGCGATGTCGATCGATGTACCGAGCAGCGCGCTGCGCTGAGCCATGCCCACCCGCCGCCCTTGCGCGGCGGGCATCGTGAGCGTGTAAACAGGCTGTCCACAGCGCCTGTGCGATAAATCCCGCCGTCTGCCGCTCCGGCACCGGGAGTATCCCCCACCCCATGAGTACCGTGGAGCCGCCTCTGCCCGAGGTGCGCACGCTTCGACCCGTGTTCCTGCTTGCCGCCACGATCGTGGCGGCATTCGCCATTCTGGTCACCGTGTTTCCCATCGATGCCGGCGTGATGCTGCTCGATGCCCAGACCTGGGCCTCGCGCAATGTCGGCTGGTATTACCTGCTGGCGATGACCGTGTACCTGGTGTTCGTGGTCGGCGTGGCGTTGTCCGGCTATGGCAACGTCAAACTCGGCGCGGACCATGACGAGCCGGAGTTCAGCTATCTGTCCTGGGCCGGCATGCTGTTCGCCGCAGGCATCAGCATCACCCTGTTCTTCTTCTGCGTCTCCGAGCCACTGACCCATTACCTGTTGCCGCCGCAGGGCGGCACCGGCAGTGGCGAGGCCAGCGCGCGCCAGGCCATGCAGCTGCTGTTCCTGCACTGGGGCCTGCATGGCTGGGGCGTGTTCGCGCTGGCCGCGATGGCGCTGGCCTACTTCGCCTACCGCCACAACCTGCCACTGGCGCTGCGCTCGGCGCTGTATCCGTTGATCGGCAAGCGCATCAACGGGCCGATCGGCTACACCGTGGATGCCCTGGGCATCGTGGCCACCGTGTTCGGCCTCGGCGCGGACATGGGCTTTGGCGTGCTGCATCTCAACGCCGGCCTGAACACCTTGTTCCCGGTGCCGCACGCGGCCTGGGTGCAGGTCGGGCTGATCGTGCTGATGATGGGCGCGGCGATCACCGTGGCCGTGTCCGGCGTGGAGAAAGGCGTGCGCTGGATGTCCAACATCAACATGCTGCTGGCGATCTCGCTGCTGCTGTTCATGCTGTTCGCCGGCCCCACCCAGTACCTGCTCAATGCCTTCATGCAGAACATGGGCGACTACCTGGGCAACGTGGTCGGCAAGAGTTTCGATGTGTACGCCTACGGCGGGCGCCCGGACTGGCTGGGCAACTGGACGGTGTTCTACTGGGCCTGGTGGATCGGCTGGGCGCCGTTCGTGGGCCTGTTCATCGCGCGCATCTCGCGCGGCCGCACCATCCGCGAATTCGTGCTCGGCGTGCTGCTGATCCCGCTGGGCTTCACCCTGGCCTGGCTGTCGATCTTCGGCAACAGCGCGCTGGACCAGATCCTGCATCACGACCAGGTACACCTGGCGCAGATGGCGGTGGAGAACCCGCCGACCGTGCTGTACGCGCTGCTGGAGAGCTATCCGTGGAGCCGCGCCGTCATCGCGGTCACGGTGATCGTCAGCTTCATCTTCTTCGTCACCTCGGCCGATTCCGGCACGGTGGTGCTGTCCACGCTGTCCTCGCAGGGCGGCAATCCGGAAGACGACGGCCCGCGCTGGTTGCGCGTTTTCTGGGGCGTGATGACCGGCCTGGTCACCGCCGGACTGCTGCTGGCCGGCAGCATGGATGCACTCAAATCCGCGGTGGTGCTGGCCTCGCTGCCGTTCTCGGTGGTGTTGCTGCTGATGCTGTGGGGCCTGACCCGCGCGCTGGGCGAAGAGTCGCAGCGCAAGAAAGCCTCGCAGTACTCGCCGATCCCATTGATCGGGCAATCGCGACACCAGCGCGGCTGGCGCCAGCGCATCACCCAGGCGGTGCATTTCCCGGTCCGCGACGAGGTGTACCGGTTCATGGATACCGATGTGAAGCCGGCGATCGAAGCCGTCGCGGCGCAGCTGCTCGAACAGGGCCTGGATGTGCAGACGAAGTTCGAGCCGGGTCACATGGAGCTGCTGGTGGACCATGGCGAACAACAGGTGTTCACCTACCAGGTGATCATGCGCGGCTACCTCACGCCTTCGTTCGCCGCGCAGCGCTTCCGCAACCAGCGTTACTACCGCGCCGAAGTGCATCTTTATGAAGGTGGACAGGACTACGAGCTGTTCGGCTACAGCCGCCAGCAGATCATCAACGACATCATCGATCAGTACGAGCGTCACCTGCAGTTCCTGCATCTGACCCGTTGACGCACTGATCTCCCGCTGCAAAGGAGTCACCGACATGCCTACCCTCCCCGACCAGCTGCTGTACATCGGCGGCCGCTACGTTCCCTCCCAGGGCGGACAGACCTTCCAGGTCATCAATCCGGCCAACGGCGAGCTGCTCGCCAACGTCCACAGCGCCAACAGCGACGATCTCGACGCTGCCGTGGAGAGCGCCCAGGCCGGCCAGAAAGCATGGGCCGCGCTGACCACCGTGGAGCGCTCGCGCATCCTGCTGCGGGCGGTCGCGCTGCTGCGCGAGCGCAACGATGCACTGGCCGAGCTGGAATCGCGCAACACCGGCAAGGCCCTGAGCGAAACGCTCAGCGTGGACGTGGTCACCGGTGCGGACGTGCTGGAGTACTACGCCGGCGTCATGCACGGGCTGGAAGGCAGCCAGGTGCCGCTGCGTGAGAGCAGCTTCTTCTACACCCGGCAGGAGCCCCTTGGCGTGGTCGGCGCGATCGGTGCCTGGAACTACCCGATCCAGATCGCGCTGTGGAAGGCCGCCCCCGCGCTGGCCGCCGGCAACGCGATGATCTTCAAGCCCAGCGAAGTGACGCCGTTGACCGCGCTGAAGCTGGCGGAAATCTTCACCGAGGCCGGCCTGCCCGATGGTGTGTTCAACGTGTTGCCCGGCGATGGTGCCGGCGTCGGTTCGGCCCTGACCGAGCACCCGCTGATCGAGAAAATCTCTTTCACCGGCGGGACCGCCACCGGCCGCAAGGTGATGGCCAGTGCCTCCAGCTCCACACTCAAGGACGTCACCATGGAGCTGGGCGGCAAGTCGCCGCTGATCATCTGCGCGGACGCCGATCTGGACCTGGCCGCCGACGTGGCGATGATGGCCAACTTCTACAGCTCCGGCCAGGTGTGCACCAACGGTACCCGCGTGTTCGTTCCGCGCAGCACCCTGGCCGCGTTCGAAGCCAAGCTGCTGGAACGGGTCAAGCGCATCCGCATTGGTGACCCGCTGGCCAAGGACACCAACTTCGGCCCGCTGGTCAGCGCCGCGCACATGCAGCGCGTGCTTGAGCACATCGGCAGCGGCAAGGCCGAGGGTGCACGGCTGGTCTGCGGCGGCGAACGGCTGACCGACGGCGCGCTGGGCAAGGGCTGCTATGTGGCACCGACCATCTTCAGCGATTGCCGCGATGACATGCGCATCGTACGCGAGGAAATCTTCGGGCCGGTGATGAGCCTGTTGGCGTACGACGACGAAGACGAGGCCGTGCGCCGCGCCAACGACACCGATTACGGTCTCGCCGCCGGCGTGGTCACGCCGGACCTGGCGCGCGCGCATCGCCTGATCCATCAGCTCGAGGCCGGCATCTGCTGGGTCAACAGCTGGGGCGAATCGCCGGCGCAGATGCCGGTGGGCGGCTACAAGCAGTCCGGTGTCGGCCGCGAAAACGGACTGGCCACGCTGCGTGCCTACACCCGCACCAAATCCATCCAGATTGAACTGGACCGCTACGCGTCGGTGTTCTGAACCGGCCTTACCAGGAGACACCGCGATGAAGCGCGAGTACGACTACATCATCATCGGCGCCGGGTCGGCCGGCAACACGCTGGCCGCGCGCCTGACCGAAGACGCCGGCGTCAGCGTGCTGCTGCTGGAAGCCGGCGGGCCGGATTACCGGATGGATTTCCGCACCCAGATGCCGGCCGCACTGGCTTATCCGCTGCAGGGCCGCCGCTACAACTGGGCGTATGAAACCGAGCCGGAACCCTACATGGACAACCGGCGCATGGAGTGCGGCCGTGGCAAGGGGCTGGGCGGTTCCTCGCTGATCAACGGCATGTGCTACATCCGCGGCAACGCGATGGACTTCGACCAGTGGGCCAGCTTCGACGGCCTCGAGGACTGGAGCTACCACGACGTGCTGCCCTACTTCCGCAAGGCGGAAACGCGCGACATCGGCGCCAACGATTACCACGGCGGCGACGGCCCGGTCAGCGTGGCCACGCCGAAGAACGGCAACAACGTGCTGTTCCACGCGATGGTCGAGGCCGGCGTGCAGGCCGGCTACCCACGTACCGATGACCTCAACGGCTACCAGCAGGAAGGCTTCGGCCCGATGGACCGCACGGTGACCCCGCGCGGGCGCCGTTCCAGTACCGCGCGCGGTTACCTGGACATGGCCAAGGACCGTGAGGGACTGGAGATCGTGGTGCACGCCACCACCGACCGCATCCTGTTCGCCGGCAAGCGCGCGGTGGGCGTGCGCTACCTGGCTGGCAACAGCGCCGAGCCGATCGACGCTACCGCCCGCCGCGAGGTGCTGCTGTGCGCCGGGGCGATCGCCTCGCCGCAGATCCTGCAGCGCTCTGGGGTGGGCGCGCCGGCGTTGCTGGCCGCACTTGGCGTACCGCTGGTGCACGACCTGCCCGGCGTCGGCGAGAACCTGCAGGATCACCTCGAGGTGTACATGCAGTACGCCTGCAAAAAGCCGGTCTCGCTGTACCCGGCGCTGCAGTGGTGGAACCAGCCGGCGATCGGTGCGGAATGGCTGTTCGCCGGCACCGGCATCGGTGCCAGCAACCAGTTCGAGGCCGGTGGCTTCATCCGCACCCGCGAGGACTTCGACTGGCCCAACATCCAGTACCACTTCCTGCCGGTGGCGATCAATTACAACGGCACCAACGCGGTCAAGGAGCACGGCTTCCAGGCGCATGTGGGGTCGATGCGCACGCCCAGCCGCGGCCATGTGCATGCCAAGTCGCTGGACCCGCGTGAGCACCCCTCGATCCTGTTCAACTACCAGTCCACCGATCAGGACTGGCAGGAATTCCGCGATGCGATCCGCATCACCCGCGAGATCATCGCCCAGCCCGCGCTGGACGAGTACCGCGGCCGCGAGATCAGTCCGAGCGCCGAGTGCCAGACCGATGCGGAGCTGGATGCCTTCGTGCGCGCACATGCCGAGACCGCCTACCACCCCTCCTGCTCGTGCGCGATGGGCACCGATGCGATAAGCGTGGTGGACGGCCAGGGCCGTGTGCACGGGATGGAGAGCCTGCGTGTGGTGGATGCCTCGATCATGCCGCGCATCATCACCGGCAACCTCAACGCCACCACGATCATGATCGCCGAGAAGATCGCCGACCGGATCCGGGGGCGTGCTCCGCTGCCGCGCAGCACGGCGGCGTATTACGTCGCCGGGGACGCGCCGGCCAGGCGCTGAGGGCACCGCGATCCATCGGTAGGCGCCGACCGTTGGTCGGCGCACGAATCCCGGCAATGCCGGCTCCTCGCATCCCGGTAGTGCCGGCCGCTGGCCGGCTCCTCGCATCCCGGTAGTGCCGGCCGCTGGCCGGCTCCTCGCATCCTGGTAGTGCCGGCCGCTGGCCGGCTCCTCGCATCCTGGTAGTGCCGGCCGCTGGCCGGCTCCTCGCATCCTGGTAGTGCCGGCCGCTGGCCGGCTCCTCGCGTCCTGGTAGTGCCGGCCGCTGGCCGGCTCCGCAGCACCGTTGGATCATGAGGAGCCGGCCAGCGGCCGGCACTACCGATACCATCGCGCGCGATTACGCCGGCGCACCGGGCAACGGCACCACCGCCCGTTTCGCGGTCAACGTACTGCCCACCGAGGCCACCACCGTGCAGCCGATCGCTACCCACTGCAGCGTGGTCAGGTGCTCGGCGAGCAACCCCATCGCCAGCAGCGCGGCGACCGCCGGCTCCATGCTGATCAGGATGCCGAAGGTCTCCTTCGGCAATCGCTTGAGCGCCATCATCTCCAGCGACATCGGGATCGCGCTGGAGACGATCGCCACGCCCAGCCCGAACAGCAGGATCTTCGGCTCCAGCAGTGCCATGCCCGCGTGCGCCACGCCGACCGGCACCACCAACAGCGCCGCCGCGCACAGCCCCAGCGAGACGGTGTGCCCGGCCGGCAGATGGCCGGCACGCTTGCCGAAGATGATGTACATCGCCCAGCACACCGCCGCGCCCAGGGCGAACATCACCCCGGCCGGATCCAGTGGCTCGCCATGGCCCAGCGGCAGCAGCAGCAACAGCCCGACCAGCGCGCAGCCGACCCAGACGAAATCGACCGGCCGCCGCGAGGACCACATCGCCACCGCCAGCGGCCCGCAGAATTCGATCGCCACGGCGATACCGAACGGGATCGTGCGCAGCGCCATGTAGAACAGCAGGTTCATCACCCCCAACGTGATGCCATAGCGGAAGATCGCCCCCGCATCCGCGCGCGAGGTGGTCCAGCGCCACGGCCGGAACACCATCAGCAGCACCAGCGCCGAGAAACCCACGCGCAGTGCGCTGGTGCCCTGCGCACCGATCAGCGGGAACAGCTGTTTGGCATACGAGGTGCCGACGGCCAGCGAGGTGACCGAGCCCAGCACGGCCAGGGCGGGAAAGAACGTAGAGAGGCGGGAGGTCGACATGCGCACAGGATATTGCGGATCGCCTGCCGACGCCGCCTTGCTGCTGGCCCTGACGGCGGCCTCGATGTGCCGCGCTCGGAAGGCGTGAACGTTGCCCCGGCGGAGCTACCTGCGTCAGCGCGTGGCCGACAGCGCAGCATCGAACAATGCCGTCGCTTCCGTGATCGCGGCCCCGTGTGTGGCCTGCTTGTCGGCCGCCACCTGGCAGAGTGCGCCGACGCGCGTCTGGCCCAAAGCGGTGCAGCTGGACAGGAAGTCGTAGTGTCCCACCGCCGGCAAGGTGGTCAGCGTCGCCTTCGGAAGTGCCGAGGCAGCCACGTCGCTGTTGGTGGCCGGCGAGGCCACGGTGTCGGCTGCACCGACGATGATCGAGACCGGCGGCGTGACCTTCTCCAGTTCCTCCGGGGCGAAGGCCTGCACCATGGCCGGCGCAATCAGGAACACGGCGTCCACGCCTGGGATGGCGCGATCCTCACCGGCCTTGGCCACCCATGGGGCCAGTTCCGGTGTGTCTGCAGCCGCCATCCGGCGGGCAAGCGTCAGCGCCGGGTTCTCCGCCTGCGGGGCGCATACCCCATCGGCGGGATATGCGCGGCAGAACGCCAGCAGCCGCTTCACGTCCGGGCGTGCGCCCGCGGCGACCAGGGCAGTGAACCCGCCGGCCGAATAGCCCGCGATGCCCAACCGGGTGGCATCGATCTCCGCGGCCAGCACCGGGTCGGCCTGCACCGCGGCCAGCGCGGCAGCCAGGTCATCCACGCGGTTCCACATCAGGATGCTGGCGGCCTCGGTCATCGGGTCCACCCCGTTGTTGCCGGGATGATCCACTGCGATCACCACGTATCCGGCCCGCGCCATCGCGGTGCCGAACCAGCCCATCATCCGGGCACTGCCACCGTTGCCGTGCGAGAGCAGCAGGACCGGCCAGCGTCCTTTGGCGATGGCGGCATCGGCGGCCGCCGTACCGACCTCGAACAAGGGCGCCCCCGGCGGGCCGATCGTCAGCGCGGTTTCCTGCGCATCGGGCTGGGCCGGATACCACACGGTGTAGCGCACGTTGTCGCGGTGGTCGGCATCGCGCACGGCCGCACTGGGCGTATGTGCAACGCCGTGCCGCTCGCCAACGGGCGGCACGGCCCCAGCGGCAAACAGGGGCAGGCACAGCGCCAGCAGCGCGGCACAACAACGGGCGGTCATTCGCATGGGTCAATCTCCTTGAGGTGCAACGTGTCGGCCAGCGGCAGCCAGATCTCCACCCCGCCGTGGCCGCTGCGGTCATCGAAGCGCGCGTCGTAGCGCTCCAGGTCCGGTGCGTCGGCCAGGGTCAGGCCGGACGCCGGCAGATAGTCATTCAACAGCCAGAACCAGGTGGAGCGGATCGCGGAAATGTGCCCGGCATGCCAGGCCACCAGATACTCGCGAGGCGCAATCGAGATCGCCTGCCAGCCAGCGGGCACGGGCGCGGAGGCAGGGATCTCCACGCCGGCGATATAGTCAAAGCCGCCGTCAGCGTCATTGTTGCCGCACACGCCGTAGGCGATCTGCGCGCCCAGCCCATGCGCCTCGTCCAGGCGCTGCCATTGCGAAGGAATCGATGCGACGGTCGCGGCGGTATGGCGCGCACCGATGCCGGCCACGCGCAGGGCACCGCGGTGCGCGCGCTGGGGTTCGATCGTGCAGGGTGTCGAGGGATCGATCAGCTTCAATGCCTCGACCAACACCATGCCGGCCAGCCCCTGCTCGCGCACCTGCTCGGGCGACCGTCCGAACTGCTCGGAAAATGCGCGGGTAAAGGCCGCGTGTGAGGCGTAGCCGGCAGCAATGGCCACCTCGAGAATGCCATCGGCCCCGGCCGTCAGCTGGTGCGCGGCGTGGGTCAGCCGGCGGCCTCGCAGATAGCGCACCACCGAGGTGCCGGTGCTGAGCTGGAACAGCCGCGAGAGATGGAACGGCGACAGCCCCACCACGCCGGCGATATCGGCCAGCGACGGGTTTTCAGCGAAGTGGCTTTCGATGTACCACAGGGCCCTGCGTGCCGCACCCATACCGCCAGATCCATGCCGATGAACGGGACCGCAGCGTAACCCAGCGCGCGCCGCGCCATTTGATCGTTCTTGCTGTCCGCTGCAACACGCCGCGCCTGTTGTCTCAGCCCCTCACCGCCGCTTCGATGGCCGCCACGTCGATCCTGCGCATGGTCATCATCGCCTCGAACGCGCGCCGGGCCACGGCGGGGTCCTTGCTGGTCACCGCGTCGGTCAATACCCGCGGGGTGATCTGCCAGGACAGGCCCCACTTGTCGCGGCACCAGCCGCAGGCGCTTTCCTCGCCGCCGTTGCCGACGATCGCGTTCCAGAGCCGGTCGGTCTCGGCCTGGTCATCGGTCGCGATCTGGAAGGAGAAGGCTTCGCTGTGCTTGAACGCCGGTCCGCCGTTGAGCCCGAGGCAGGGAATGCCGGCGACGGTGAAATCGACGGTGAGTACGTCCCCCTGCTTGCCGGAGGGGAAGTCGCCCGGTGCGTGATGCACCGCGTGCACCGCGCTGTCCGGGAAGGTGGCGGCGTAGAAGGTTGCGGCGTCCAGCGCGGTACCGTCGAACCAGAGGCAGATCGTATTCTTGCTGACCATGGGCATCTCCTGCAGCGGAGGAAGGCGGCCTGGCCTGCGCGGGGCCGCCGAATCGCGCGGAGGCTCAGGCTGTCCACCCAGCGCAGGCTCAGGGTAACGACGGGGCTGTTAACCCAGCGCGCGGGTAGCTCCGGCGACGCACGAGGCGCGCCTGCGCCAGAGGAGGCTCGGCAGCGGGAAGTATGAATACGAGAGCGTCTGGAGTCGCCGGCCTTGCGCATCGGTGCCGGCGTCCGATGCGGTTGATGATGCGAATCATTGCTATTACCATAGTGTGATCCGGGTCGCGCAAGGGATGCGTACCCGTGAACAGTTATCGAGCCCGCGCCGGGTCACCGCCCCCGCCAGCCGCTTCCTGCCCCCACCCGCTCCGCCGCAGGCCACCAGGACGCCGGCCTTGCCCGTTGCCGCCTTTCTGGAAACGCCGATGACCCGCTCCGCCCACGTGCTGTCCCGCCCGTCGATGCACCGTCGCCCGCTGCCGCAGGCCTTGATGGTGGCGCTGTGCGCCCTCGCCGTTGCGCCTGCGTACGCGCAGGATGCGACCCCTGACGCCACCACCCTGGACAAGATCGTGGTCAAGGGCGAGCGCGCCGAAGGCTATTCGGTCCGCCGGACCTCGGCCGGCACCCGCTTCGATCTGGCCCCGCGCGAGATCCCGCAGTCGGTCAGCATCATCAGCCACCAGCGCATCGAAGATCAGAACCTCGATGACATCATCGACGTGCTGGCCAACACCACCGGTGTGAGCAGCACCCAGTCCGATACCGAGCGCACCGAGTTCTATGCGCGCGGTTTCTACATCGACAGCTACCAGTTCGACGGCCTGCCGACCCAGATGGTGCAGAACTGGAGCTACGGCGATTCCGGCCTGGACCTGGCCCTGTATGACCGCGTGGAAGTGGTCCGTGGCGCCACCGGCCTGCTGAGCGGCGCCGGCAACCCGTCTGCCTCGGTGAACCTGATCCGCAAGCACGCCGACAGCGCCGAACTGACCGGCAACGTGTCGGTCAATGTCGGCAGCTGGGGCCGCACCCGCAGCACGGTGGATGTGACCACCCCGCTGAACGCCAGCGGCTCGGTGCGCGCGCGCGTGATCGGAAGCTACCTGGATACCGAATCGCAGATGGACCGCTACGATCAGCACAAGACGCTGGGCTATGCGGTGATCGATGCCGACCTGACCCCGGACACCCAGCTGAGCGTGGGCTACGACTACCAGCAGAAGCGCGCGAACGGCGCGACCTGGGGTGGCTTCCCGATGCTGTTCTCCGATGGCAGCCCGACCCCGTTCGATGCGTCCTTCAGCGCCAACCCGCGCTGGACCTACTGGGATACCACCAGCAAGCGCCTGTTCGCCACGCTGGAGCATGCGTTCGCCAACGACTGGAAGGTCAAGCTCGGCGCAACGCACGACACGACCAAAGCCGATGACAAGTTGTTCTACCCGGCCTACAACGACTGGACCAGCGGTGCATCGCTGCTGGACAAGACCACCGGTGCCGGCGTTACGCCCTCGGCAGGGTTCTACAACACCGAGCGCAAGGTCAATGCGGTGGACGGCTTCGTGGAAGGTCCGTTCCAGCTGTTCGGTCGCGAGCACCAGTTCATGGCCGGCCTGAGCTACAACAAGCGCGAGTTCGCCAACTACGGCGACTACCAGATGGGCTGGGCGCCGCTGGACAACTATCTGTCCGGTGTGGCGGATTTCCCCGAACCGAACTGGGTCGGCACCCTGCCGCTGCAGAGCGAAGGCACCATCACCCAGAAAGCCGGCTACGTCGCCACCCGCCTGTCGCTGGCCGATCCGCTCAAGCTCATCCTGGGCGCGCGCTACACCGACTGGAAGAGCGAAGGTGAAGGCGATGACCGTTCGCACAAGGTCACCACTCCGTACGCCGGCCTGGTGTTCGACATCAACGACACCTACTCCACCTACGCCAGCTATACCGAGATCTTCCAGCCGCAGACGGCGCGCGACCGCAGCGGCAGCTACCTCGATCCGGTGGACGGCAAGAGCTACGAAATCGGCGTCAAGGGCGCCTGGTTCGACAACCGCCTGAACGCCTCCGTCGCTGCGTTCCGCATCGAGCAGGACAACGTCGCACAGGTCACCAGCGAGCTGATCCCCAGCCGCCCGGGTGAGTTCGCCTACATCGCCGCGCGCGGCACGGTGAGCCGCGGTTTCGAGTTCGAGCTCAACGGCGAACTCGCGCCGGGCTGGAACGCGACCTTCGGTGCCTCGCGCTACGTGGCCAAGGACATCAACGATGCGGACATCAACACCAACCTGCCGCAGACCACCATCAAGCTGTTCACCAGCTACACCCCGCAGTCGCTGAGCGCGCTGACGGTCGGTGGCGGTGCCAACTGGCAGAACGGCATCTACTATCCGGTGCCGGCCTATGGCCGTATCGAGCAGGGTGGCTATGCGCTGGTCAGCGCGTTCGTGCGCTACCGCATCTCGCCGGCGTTCAGCGTGCAGGCCAACCTCAACAATCTGCTGGACAAGACGTACTTCTCGCAGATCAACGGGTACGGCGCGTACGGTGATGGTCGCAATGGCGGCCTGACGTTTACCTGGTCGTTCTGACCGGTCATTGATCGCAGCGCGTCACCAAGGAGAGCCGGGCATTGCCCGGCTCTCTGCGTTTGGGGACCCGGCAGATGGGTCGAGAGCCGGCCAGCGGCCGGCACTACCATCAAGGCCGTGCGCGCAGCACCAGCGCCGGGCCGCGGTAGTGCCGGCCGCTGGCCGGCAGCCTCATGAACGATGAAAGTCCTGCCTGGTTGCCGGCCAGCGGCCGGCAGCTTCATGAACGATGACGGTCCTGCCTGGTTGCCGGCCAGCGGCCGGCAGCTTCATGAACGATGACGGTCCTGCCTGGTTGCCGGCCAGCGGCCGGCACTACCATCAACGTCGTGCGCGCAGCACCAGCGCCAGACCATCACGGCCGTGCGCGCAGCAGCGCCAATCCAAACCCGATGAAGATCGTGCCGACCACACGGTCGAACACCTTGCGCAGCCCCGGCTTGGCCAGATGACCGGCTAGCCCGCGGCCACCGGCGGCATACACCGTGTACCAGAACATCTCCATCACCGCGAAGGTCGCCACCAGGATCACGAACTGCGGCAGCTGCGGCTGGGTGAGATCAACGAACTGCGGCAGGAACGCCGAGGCGAACAGCAGCAACTTGGGGTTGCTGATGCCGATGATGAATCCATCGCGGAACAGCACGGTGCGTGAACTGGGCACCAGCGCCGTGGTGCTGCCGACGTCGATCGGCGCATCACCGCCGCGCCAGGCCTTGATCCCCAGGTACACCAGGTACGCCACGCCCGCGTAGCGCAGCACGTCGAACACCATCGGCGAGGCCTTGAGCACCGCGCCCAGCCCGGCGGCGGAGATCGCCAGGGCCAGTACCAGCGCGGTCAGGCAGCCGGCCATGGCGACGATACTGCGACGGAAACCCACGCGCACGCTGCGGGTCATCACGTGCAGCATGTTCGGGCCGGGCGTGCCGCACAGGACGAACACGGTGACGGCGAAGATCCACCAGGTATGCAGGTTCATGGCAATGCCGTTCAGGAGAGGTAGTGCCGGCCGCTGGCCGGCTCCCCATGATGCCTGACGCAGACAGCACCGGCATGCCAGGCACGCGCGGTGGCCGGTGTGCGCAACGCATCTGTCCGTCCCTGCACGAAGCGGGGCCTGACCGGTACTGCTGCAAGCCGGCACCGGGGCGCCCTGATGGCGCCCCGGTGTGTCACCTGCGTATCAGCCCGCGATCAGAACCGCAGGTCCGCGCGCACGTACCAGTAGCGCCCGCGCGGAATGTCGTAGGTGGACGCGTCATAGCCGTTGAGCGAGCACGACAGGCAGATCGGCGGATCCTTGTCGAACACGTTGTTCAGGCCGGCGCTGAGTTGCAGACCCTTCATCCAGTCGACCTTGTAGCCCACCTGCATGTCGTGGAAGGTGGTGGCCGACAGTTCGTTGGTGCCTTCGGCCTGGTTGCTGCAGATCGGGAAGGCGGCCACATCGCCGCACTCCTCGGTGAGCTTGGAGATGTGGCGCACCGTCCAGGAGGCGTTCCAGTTGGACAGGTTCCAGCTCAGCGTGGCATTGCTGGTCCACTCCGGGATCGAGCTGTCGGCCACTTCCACACCCGGCTCCTGCGGCTGCTTCTGGCCGGCTGCCCCCAATGCCTCATAGCGGCCGACGAAGGTGTTCTGCCAACCGAGCTTGAACTGCCCGATCTCCGTCTGCGGCAGGGTCCAGAACAGATCCACGTCCCAGCCATCGGTCTTGATCGAGCCCAGGTTGGTCAGCCGGTTGTTGAAGCTGCTGACCGCACCGGTCGAGGCGCGGGTGATGCCACTGCAGTACAGCGGGTCCAGTGTGTCCACGCACAGATCAAGCTGGGTTTGGGCGTTGATCGCCTGGATCGCGCCTTCAATGTGGTGACGGTAGAACGTCACCTCGACATCGAAGCGCTCCGACCAGGACGCGTTGCTGCCGAACCACGGGCTCCACACGAAGCCGGCGCTGAAGCTGCGCGAGCGCTCCGGATCCAGTTCCGCGTTGCCGCCGGTGGTGACCGATATCTGCGAGTTGGCCTGCTGGAAGCCGCCCGGCACGCCGAGTGCGGCACAGTTGGCGGCACTGCCGCGCGGCGGCGTGCCCCCCAGCCCGACCGAGCACGGATCGAACAGCTGCAGATCGGCACGCGCGGCCGAGCCGTACAGTTCGCCGATGGACGGTGCGCGGAAGCCTTCGGCATAGCTGGTGCGCAGCACGAAGTCATTGGTCACCTGCCAGCGCAGACCGTACTTCGGGGTGAACTCGCCGCCGAAGGTGGAGTAGTCCGAGTAGCGCCCGGCCAGGCTCAGGTCGAGTTTTTCGCCAAGCGCGCTCTTGGCGAAGATCGGCACGCTCAGCTCCAGGTAGGCCTCGTTGACATCGTAGGAACCGGAGGTCGGCAGTGACGGCACGCCGTTGTAGTGACCGATCACGGTCAGCGGATCCGGATCGTAGCGGCCCTCGTACTTGCGGTACTCATAACCGGTGGCGAACGAGACCGGGCCGGCCGGCAGGGTGAACAGCTCGCTGCTCAGGTTGGCGGTGAACAGGCTCAACTCGTTCTGGCTGCGGTCGCGCACGACCGGCTGGATCCAGCGCAGCATGTCCGGGGTGATCGAGCCGACCCCACCGAAGATGTTCAGCGGTACGCAGCCGGGGGTGGCCGCACACACCGCCGGATCCCCCAGCGCCATGTTGACCTTGTAGATGTCGTAGCTGCCGTAGTTGGTCTGCTCGGCCTTGTTCTTGCTGTACATGCCGTTGAGGTCCCAGAACCAGCTGCGGTCCGCGGCCTGGAACTGGCCGACCAGACCGGTGGCGAAGTACTGGGTGTTGACCTCCTGCTCGAACACACGCGGGCCGCCTTCCACCGGGCGGCGACCGATCAGGCTCATGTTGCTCGACGCATCCAGATCGAAGCCGAACGGGTTGTAGGGGTTGAGCGCTGAGACCACGATGTTGTCCGCCAGCGGGTTGCCGGTGGCGCCGTCCGGGCCGAAGAACAGCGGCTCGGGGCCGGCCTGATTGGTGGACTCGCGGCGGTTGCCCAGTGCCTTGATGTACCACTGGATGTCATCGGTGAGGTCGAAACGGAACTGGCCAAAGATGCCCTTCCGCTCGGACGGGGTGAGCACCAGGTTGTACTCGGCGAAGTTGAAGCGGTCGGCCGAGGTGAAGCAGTGGTAGTCGTCGCTGCGGTTGCAACCGGCGCTGCCGTCATAGCGCGGATTGCTTACGCCGGTGTTGGGCACGATGTTCTGGCTGGCGCCGGTGTTGGGGTCCACGAAGGCGAACCGCCCCTGCGGAATGCCGCCACTGCCGAAGGCCAGCCCGGTACCCGGAATCGGGAAGCGCGACTGTTCGCGGTCCCGTGCATACACCGGGTCCTGCTTGGTCCAGCTCGCGCCCAGGAACAGGCTGTAGCGGTCACCGCTGGTGCCCCACGCCAGGTCCACGCCCTTCTGGGTGCCATCGCCTTTGCTGTATTCGCCGTAGTTCATCGTCACCTGCGCGCCGTCGAATTCGCGGCGGGTGATGATGTTGACCACACCGGCGATGGCGTCGGAGCCGTACAGCGACGACGCGCCGTCTTCGAGTACTTCGATGCGCTCGACGATGGCCAGCGGGATGGTGTTCAAGTCTGTCGCCGCGCCCACGCCGGAGGCGGAGGATTCGTTGACCCAGCGGATGCCGTCGACCAGCACCAGCACCCGCTTGGCACCCAGGTGACGCAGATCGACCTGGGCCGAGCCCGCACCCACACCGCTGCCATCTGGCGGGAAGCCGAAGTTGCCCGAGGAATTGAACTTCGCATTGAGCGCCGAACCGGAGCCGGTCAGCTGCTGCAGCACATCGCCGATCGAGGTCAGGCCGGTACGTTCGATCTCGGTGCGGGTGAGGGTCTGGATCGGCACCTGCCCTTCCACCTCGGCCCGCTTGATGCGGCTGCCGGTCACTTCCACCCGGTCCAGATCGGTCGTGCTGCGGGGCGCGTCCTGCGCGCTGGCCAAGGCCGGCGCAGCCAGCAGCAGGCACAGCGATACGGCAACCGCCAGCGGGCGGTGATGCAGGTTGTTCATTCGCTCTCTCTCCAAAGGAATGTCGGGCTGGGCTGCCGCGCCCCCTGCATGGCGGCAGCGTCTCCTTTGTAAACAACCTGTAAATGTGAAGGAGTGACGTGCGCCTCGCTTTCACGGGAATTCGACAAAACCGACTGCGCAGGGTCCAGCTATGGAGGCAGCTCCCGTGCGACGCGTAGGAACGCAAATGTCGCTGTTTTCAAGGGTCGTTGAAGGCATCCAAGGCGGGCGTCGTGCCGCTGCTGCGCGAACGCCATCCGCTTGATGCCAGGATTCGCGTGGCGACCGGAACCTTGGCATTTGCGCCATCCAGCGCGTCGGAATCGGCTTCAGTGCGCAGCCGTTGAACGTCGCCCGCACGGGCATCCACGTGCTACACCGCCCATGATGCGGTGGGATCGCGATCGGCACGTGCTTCCCACGTCCATGGTCACCGGTGGAGCGATGGACCGGTGATGCGAATGGCCCGCCTCAGCGGCAGCTGTTCATCCTCGAGTCGGCTTGCCCTCACTCCCTTTCACCCCGCGCCGTTATGCTTTCCGGCATGACTCGACTTCCCCTGTATTTCTTCAGCGCGACCGTCCTGCTGGCCTGCACCGGGGTCAGCCCGGTGGCCGATGCCCAGAACCTGGATGCCCAGCGCGCGCAGCTCAAGGCCGTGATCGACAATGCCGAGCGCGGCCAGTTCGATCCTGCGCAGGCGGCGGCACTGAGCAGGCACCCGCTGTATGGCTGGGTCGAATTCGCCAACCTGCGGCGCAACATCGATACCGTCAGCAACGTGCAGGCGCAGGATTTCCTGAAGCGCTACAACGGCCAGGCGGTGGCCACCAGCTTCCGCAACGTATGGCTGCCCGCGGTGGCGCGGCGCCAGGATTGGCCGACGCTGCTCGCCAACTGGACCGACACGACCAACGTCGGCCTGCGCTGCGCCCAGCTCAACGCACGCCAGGCCACCGGCAAGGCCGATGCGCAGTGGGTCAGCGAGGCGCAGGCGATCTGGCGCAGTACCGGCAAATCGCTGCCCGATGCCTGCGATCCGGTGTTCGCGGTGCTGGACGCCAAGGGCGGCATGAACGCCGAACTGCGCTGGGCGCGCATCGATGCCGCTGCCGATGAGCAGCAGCCGGCGGTGATGCGCAGCGCCGCGCGCGGCCTGCCCGCTGCCGACCTGGCGTTGGCCAACACCTATGCCGCCTTCGTCGACAAGCCCAACGCCAGCGCGTTGAACTGGCCACGCAATGAGCGCAGCCGGCGCATCGCCACCGATGGCCTGGCCAAGCTGGCCAAGGCCGATCCCGGAGCCACCGAACAGCAGTTGCCGCAGTACGCCGACGCCCTGCAGCTGAGCGCCGCGCAGCGCGCGCAGGTGCTGTACCAGATCGCGTTGTGGACGGTCGCCTCGTACGGTCCCGACTCCGCCCGTCGCCTCAATGCGGTGCCCGAATCGGCGTACGACGAGCGCCTGCACGAATGGCGCACGCGCGAAGCGCTGTCGCGCGGCGACTGGCCAGCCGCACTGACCGCCATCCGCAAGATGGGCCCCACCCAGCGGGCCGACTCGCGCTGGCGTTATTTCGAAGCGCGCATGCTGGACAAGACCGGCAAACGCAGCGAAGCGCAGGCGGCCTTCCGTGAGGCGGCCCGTGCGGCCACCTTCCATGGCTTCCTGGCCGCCGACCAGCTCGGCCAGAACTACACGCTGTGCCCGTGGGAACCCAACGACAGCGCCCAGGCGCAGGCGGCGGTCGCGCGGGACCCGGCGATCGTGCGGGCGATGGAACTGTTCAAGATCGAACGTGCCGGCTGGGCCGTGGCCGAGTGGAACGATGCACTGAGCCGCTATGACAACACGCAGCGTCGTCTCGCCGTGGAAGTGGCCCGCGACAACGGCTGGTTCGACCGTGCGGTGTTCTCGCTCGGCAAGACCCCGGACGAGCAGCGCCTGTACTCGCTGCGCTTCCCGCTGCACCACGACGACAGCATCCGCCGCGAGTCCGCACGCAATGCCATCGACCCGGCCTGGGTCGCCGCGGAGATCCGTGCCGAGAGCATCTTCAACCCGAAGGCCCGCTCGCCGGCCAACGCCATGGGCCTGATGCAGGTCCTGCCCACCACCGGCGCGGCCGTGGCCAAATCGATCGGCCTGACCAACTACGGCGGCGCCGCCAGCCTCTACGACCCCGACACCAACATTGCCATCGGCACGGCCTACCTGCGCCAGCTGATGAACAAGTACGAGGGCCTGCCCTACGTCACGATTGCCGCCTACAACGCTGGCCCGACCCCGACCGCCCGCTGGCAGTCGCAGCGCCCGGGGTTCGATCCGGACATCTGGATCGAGACGATCAGCTACAAGGAAACCCGTGAGTATGTCGCGCGCATCCTGGCCTTCAGCGTGATCTACGACTGGCGCTTGAACGGCGACGCGCTGCCGGTGACCGATCGCATGAACGGCCGCCTGCAGGTCAAGCGCAAGACCTTCGCCTGCGCGGCCAACGCAGACAAGGGCGGCGACTGACCGGCCCCGGTATGCCGGTTGGCGTCGCCTTGGCCCACTGCGGCATCATGGGCGCATGAAGATCTATCTTGTTGGCGGCGCCGTACGCGACCGCCTGTTGCAGCAGCCCCCCGGTGACCGCGATTGGGTGGTGGTGGGCGCCACCCAGACGGAGATGGAAGCGCAGGGCTACAAGGCCGTGGGCCGTGATTTCCCGGTGTTCCTGCATCCGGACACCGGCGAGGAATACGCACTGGCCCGCACCGAGCGCAAATCCGGGCGCGGCTACCGCGGTTTCGTGGTGGATGCCGACCCGTCGGTGACGCTGGAAGAAGACCTGCAGCGGCGCGATTTCACCATCAACGCGATCGCCTGCGATGAGGCCACCGGTACGTTGGTGGATCCGTATGGGGGCGTGCGTGATATCCAACAGCGGGTGCTGCGCCACGTCGGTCCGGCCTTCATCGAAGATCCGCTGCGCGTGCTGCGTGCGGCCCGCTTCATGGCGCGCTTTGCCCCAGCCGGCTTCACCGTGGCCGAGGAGACGATGGCCCTGATGCAGCAGATCGCCGCCAGCGGTGAGCTTGAGGCACTGGTGCCCGAGCGTGTCTGGCAGGAGCTGCGACGCGCCCTCGCCTCCGCGCGGCCATCCGCCTTCCTGCGCACGCTGCATGATGCCCATGCACTGGGCCCGATCCTGCCGGAGCTGGAAGCACTGTATGGCGTGCCGCAGCGCGCGGAGTTCCACCCCGAAGTGGATACCGGCGTGCACCAGGAAATGGTCAGCGACATGGCCGCGCAGCTGGCCCCGGGCGATGACCTGATCGGCTTCGCCGCGCTGACCCACGACCTCGGCAAGGGCCTGACCCCGCCAGAGGAATGGCCGCGCCACATCATGCATGAGCAGCGCGGGGTGGCCCCGCTGCGTGCCCTGGCCGAGCGCCTGAAAGTGCCGGTCGATCACCGCCAGTTGGCCGAAGCGGTCTGCCGCGATCATCTCAACGTGCACCGCATCGACGAATTGCGCGATGCCACCGTGCTGGAGCTGCTGGCCCGGTGCGACGGCTTCCGTCGCCCGGAGCGGATCGCGCAGATCGCGCTGTGCTGCGAGGCCGACAAGCGCGGCCGACTGGGCTTCGAGGACAGCGACTACCCGCAGGGCACCACGCTCACCCGCCTGCACCAGGCGGCGCTGGCGGTCCAGGCGCGCGACCTGGACCTCACCCACCTGAAGGGACCGGCGGTGGGTGAAGCGCTGGCCAAAGCGCGTACGCGGGCGATTGCGGCGGTGCGTTGACCTACGGGATCAGCCGGCTGCGGCGACACGCCACGGCGGTTGCAGAAACCGTTCGAGCACATCAAAGAGGGTTATCTTCTCAAGGCCATATGCAACGCGGGCGCTACCGGATGGGCACCTCGAACGGCCCGGCGGGCAAGCCGTTGCGGTCGTAGAGCGTAATGACCGGGCTGCCCGCCCATCCATACCGGACCCGGGTAGCCTGCCCTGCGCCGTCGGCCTCAAGCACCACGTCGTTGCCGTCTATATGCGCCTGCGCGTAGCGGCAGCTGGCCTGGGTATCCCCGCAGAGTTCAAAACCGACCGGCGACAGTCCTCCGTGAGCGACCAGTCCGCTCTCGATGTCGGCAAAGGCAACACGCACGCCGTTGCCATCGCGGCGTGCCTGCACCGGCACCGGCCCGGACGCTGGCGCAGGATCGGCGTAGGCCAGATGAAGCGCGGCACGCGCCAGGCGTTGCCCCACTGCCTGCTTGTTGGCCGGGTGCAGGTCGTCGTGCTCGCCGATATCCAGCGCCACCACCAGCGCCGCGTGCGGATCGGTCGCCACGACCCTGCGCTGCGCCTCCCGCAGTTGCGCCCAGTCGCTGGCCTCTGGTTGCAGCGGCGCCGGGCCGAAGCCGGACAGCTGCACTACCAGCAGCGGCAGCGCGCTGCCGAAGCTGGCGCGCAGGCTGGCACGATAGGCGGCCAATTTCGCGGCATAGGCCCCAGCCTCGAACGTATTGGATTCCCCCTGGTACCACAGCGCGCCCCGCAGGCCATACCCGGCCAGCGGCGACACCATGCCGTTGTGGAGGGTGCCCATGCCCCACGACGACAGCCACGGCGCGGTCGGTGGCATGCGCTGGGCTGCCGGTACTGTCTGGTAGTCCCACGGGCCGGCAAGCGGCAGGCGTGACCTGTCAGCCAACCGCAGTGCGCGCGGCTCCGCCGGCAGGCCTCCTTCGCGATACGTGTTGAGCACGTTGACCACCAGCGTGTTCGCACCGGCGTGCAGCGTGCCGGCCGGCAGCACATAGCGTCGCGCCAGCTCGGCACCGAAGCTGCTGCCCACGATGCGACCGTTGATCCAGGTGGTGTCCAGTTCGTCGATCCGCCCCAACTCCAGCACGCTGGGCTGCCCGGCCTGCGCGGCGTCGAGCTGCAGCGTGGTGCGGTACCAGCCCATGCCAAGGTGGTCGGCCAGTGCCGGCGCAACCCACGCCGTCGTGGGGGACGCCCTCTGCCAGGGACCGGTATCGTCAACGCGCCATGGCTGGCGCATATCGGCACTATCGCGCTGCCAGGCCTGTTCCCACTGCGCACCCCAGGCCACCAGTGCCGCCGCCGGGTCCTGCGCGTACTGGTCCAGCACGGCCAGGGCCGGCGCCTGCCCATCGACCCGGCGCAGCGCATCGGCGCGTGTCCAGGCCTCGATGCGCGACCCGTTCCACGACGCATTGACCAGCCCCATCGGCACATCCACGTCGCGTTGAAGCGCGCGCGCAAAGTAGTAACACGTGGCCGAAAACCCCCGCACGGTGTCGGGCGTGGCGGCCTGCCACTGCGGTGCATCGGCGAAGCGCTGCGTCGGCACCGCGCTGTCCTGGGCCGGAATCTGCAGCAGGCGGATGCGATCGTGGGTGGCCGCCGCCAGTTCGGCGCGGGCATCCAGCGTGCGCTCCACCGGCAGGGCCATGTTGGATTGGCCACTGCACAGCCACACGTCACCGATGAGCACGTCATCCACGCGCTGCTGCCGCCCCTGCGAGGCCACGTTCAACACATGCGGGCCGCCGGCCGGCAACGCGGGCAGGGTCGCCTGCCAGCGGCCGCTGCGATCGGCGCGCACGCGTTGCGCATGCCCGGCCAGCTGCAGGTCCACCCGTGCGCCCGGTGCCGCCGCGCCCCATACGGCAATCGGGCGGTCGCGCTGCACCACCATGTGGTCGGTGAACGGCGCGTCCAGCAGGGCTGGCGCTGCGTGGGTCGCCGCCACCGCAAAAAACGCAATCAGCAGCACGCCGACCGGCCCGGCAGGCCGCTGCAGGCTCACGGCTGGACCGCGAACAATCCGCCGGAACCGGGCCACTGCGCCAACGCCTGCTCGCCCAGTCGTGCACGCGCGGTGGTGATGAACAGCCGTCCGTCGGGCGCGAAGCACAGGCTGCCCACGTGCGGCGCCGGTACCGCGAACGTGCGCAGGACGGCGCCGTTGGCGGCCAACTCCACCACCGAATGGCCGCCCCACATCGCCACCCACAGGTGGCCATCGCGCGCCATCGCCATGCCGTCGGGCTTGCCCGGCACGCCCAGGAAATCGGTGACCACCTTCGGCTCGCCCAACGTGCCTGCCACCACATCGGCCGGGTAGGCGAGCAGGGTGCGGGCCAAGGTGTCGATCACGAACAGGGTGGTTTCGTCAGCCGAGAACGCCATGCCGTTGGCCACGCCCAGGCCGTCGGCCACGCGCCGCGCCGGCGCATCCACGGCCGGCGCATGGAACAGTGCGCCGCGTCCAGTGAGCAGGCCTCGATGCATCGACCCGCCCCACAACCCGCCGCGGCTGTCGGTGACCAGATCATTGAGCCGGCACCCTGCGCCCACGTCCACTTCCGGGCCCGCCTGCAGCAGCCCGTCGGGTGCAAACGCGACAAAGTGCGTCTCGCCGTTGCCCACCAGCGTGCCGTCGGCCATGGCCAGCGACCAGACCGGCTCGGACAGCGGCACCCGTTCGCACTGCGTCCCGTCCCAACGCAACAGGCAGGGCGCAGTCGGATCGACCCATCGCAGGACACCGTCGGCACCGAACACGGGCGATTCGCCCACGGTGGTGCGCGCGTCGCACACCAGGGTAGCGCGCGCCGGTGCCGCCGCCTGCACGGCGTGCATCCAGCGGGAGGCACGCTCCCCCACCGCCTCGGCACTGCGGCCGGGCCGGTACAGGTCGGTGCCCACGCCGAAGGCGCTTACCCCGGCCTCGCGGAACTCAGCAACCTGCGCGGGAGCGACGCCGCCGACGGCGATCAAGGTAACCCCGCCCGGCAACACCGCCGACAACGCCTGCAGGCGCGGCTGCGCACCGTTGGCCGGGAACGCCTTCAGATGGCGCGCACCGGCGGCGATTGCGGCGAAGGCTTCGGAGGCCGTGGCAAACCCCGGCACCGGTACCATGCCGTGCGCGATCGACGCGGCGATCACCGCTGCATCGGTGTTGGGGGCCACGCAGAAGGCGCAGCCGGTGGCGGCCAACTGCTCGACCGCTGCGGTGCTGACCACCGTGCCCGCACCGATCAGCATGCGCCCCTGGAAATGTGCCACCAGGGTGCGGATGGTGCGCAGCGGGTCCGGTGAGTTCAACGGCACTTCGGCCAGCCGCACGCCGGCGGCGTACAGCGCCTCGACCACCGCGATCGCCTCGTCACCGGGCAGGCCGCGCAGGATCGCGATGATGCCGGTACGCGCCAGCGCGGCGTCGAATGTTTCTGCGTGTTCGTCGTTCATGCCAACGCTCCGGCTGCCTGATGCAATGCAAGGAAGCCGCGGGTGGAGGCGTCCTGCGAGGCAATGGAGCGGCTGCCGCCGCCCAGTTCGACCAATGCGCGTGCATACAACGCGCAAACCGGGGCGGCCCCCACCAGCGGCACGGCGTGCAGGGCCTTTGGCCACTGCCGGCGCACATCGGACAGCTCGGCGCCGATCAGCAGCCCGCGCAGATAGGCCGCGCCATCACGCCGCGGCAGGTCGCCGCGGATCACCTTCGCCCGCGCACCAAACAGCAATGTACCCAAACCCATGCCGCCGTCGTGCGCGGCATGCAGGCCATCGATGAAGGCCGCCCCGTCGTGCGCCGGCCCATCGACCACCGAGGCAAGCAGGCCGACGGCGGTGAGGCGATCGAATATTTCACCGGACATCGCGGTCATGAAGGCCACCACCGTGCCGCCCTCCAGCTGCACCCATTTGCTGTGCGTGCCCGGCAGCGCGACCACGCCGGTGTCGGGCACCGCACCGGCGGCGACCAGGCCGAGCAATTCGGTTTCCTCGCCGCGCATGATGTCCGGCGCGCCATCCGGCCGCCGACAGGCCAGGCCGGGCACGATCGCCACGGCATGCGCCCCTATCTGGACCGGGTGCAGTTGGCCGGCCAACGCGTCCAGCGTGGCCGGACATTCCACATAGCCCGCATCGCTCCAGCCGATGTTGGAGCCCACCATGCCGCTGGCGTAGATGCGCGTGGCCTGCGGCCACTGCGCCACCACATCCTCCAGCAGCGCCTGCATCTGTGCCCGCTCCAGCCCCGCAATGCCGCGCGGCTGTTCGATCGCGCCGGTCACCTGGCCGTCGTGGCCGATGCGGAACGCGCGGAAATTGGTGCTGCCCCAGTTGATGCCGATGATGTACGGCGTGGCTGCCTCACTCATTGCCGGGTCACTCCTGCGCCACCGTCCAGGGGAAACACCGCGCCGGTGATCCAGCTGCTGCGCGGTGACGCAAGGAACAGCGCCAGCTCGGCCGCATCGGCCGGCGTGCCCAGGCGCCCCAGCGGATGTCGCTGCACGTTGGCGTGGCGGGCGCCAGCCGGGTCGGCGGCGCGTGCGAACGAGGCCTGCAACATCGGCGTATCCACCGACGCCGGGGCGATGGTATTGACCCGGATGCCATCGGCCGCAAACTCCAGCGCGGCGGTGCGCGCCAGTTCCTCCAGTGCGGCCTTGGAGGCCGCGTAGGCCGCCAATCCGGGCGTGGCGAAGCGGGCGTTGATCGACGACACCAGCACGATGCTGCCATCGCGACCGCGCATGTCCGGCACCACCTGCCGGATCACCCGCAGCGCGCCCAGCACGTTGACCGAGTACACATCCAGCCACACCGCATCGTCGTGTGCCAGGGTGCCACCGGCCGGGCAGATGCCGGCGCAATGCACCAGGGCATCAAACGGACCCACCGCAGCACGCAGCTGCCCGATCGCGGCGGTGACCGCCTCGGCCGACCGCAGGTCGGCGATCGCGCTGGCCTGCCCGCCGTCGCTGGCCACCTGGTCCAGCGTGGCCACCGTGGCGCCGTCTGCACGCAACCGCGCCACCACCGCCGCGCCGATGCCACTGGCCGCGCCGGTCACCAGCGCCACGCGCCCGTGCATTGCCGTATCGTTCATGCCCTGCCCTTTCCTTCCAGAAGATCCATGCTCAGAACCGGTAGGTCAGGCTGGCCTTGTAGGACCGGCCGAATACCACGTTGGTGCGCAGCCCTTCGGCATAGCCATCGAAGGTGCGCTGCTCGCTGTCCAACAGGTTGTTGCCTTCCACCTTCAGGGACAGGCGGTCGCTGAAATCGTAGCTCATCGATGCCGACAGATCCTTGTAGGTGTCGTTGTAGATGCCGGTGGACGCGGCCGACAGGCCGACCAGGTATTCGTCACGCCAGTTGTAGGCCACGCGGATGCCGAACGGACCGTTCTCGTAGTAGCCGATCAGGTTGGCGTTGTTCTTGGACAGGCCCGGGAAGGTCAACGCGCTGCCGTTGATGTCGGTGATCGGCGTTTCCGAATCGATCCACGTGTAAGTGGCGACCACCCCGAAGCCGTCGAACATGCCGCTGAAGGGCACCTGCGCCGACAGCTCCACGCCTTTTACCTTGGCCTTGTCGCCGTTGATCTTGCGCAGCACCAGGTAGTTGACGTTGTTGTAGGTCTCCGCGCTCTGGCGCTGGACAATGAAGGTGGAGACATCCTTGTAGAACAGTCCGGCCGACAGCAGCCCCTGGCCGCCGTAGTACCACTCCAGCGACAGGTCGTACTGGGTGGCCTTGAACGGATCCAGGTCCGGGGCGCCGCCGCTGCCGGTGCCCGGCGAGGTCTGCACACCGTTGCTGTCGAACACCGCGTTGTTGTTGAGGGTGACGCCGTTGTTGAGGTCTTCGGTGTTGGGGAAGGCCACCACCTTGGCCGCGCCGCCGCGCAGTATCAGGCTGTCAGTGATCTGCAGCTTGGCCACCGCCGAGGGCAGCACCTCGCGATCGTCGCGCTCGAACAGCGAGGGGCTCAATGCGCCGCTGCCGCTGATCAGGTTGCCGCGCGAGGTCAGGTCGCGGCCGACGAAGCGCACGCCCAGGTTGCCGCCCAGCGGCATGCCGGCCACGTCGGTGTCCCAGTTGAGCTTGGTGTAGGCCTCCAGGAAATCCTCGTCGACGCTGAAGGTGGCCGCGTAGGCCAGCGCGTTGTTGCGCGGGTCCAGGCACTGCGCGTTCTGTGAGATCTGCGGCAGCGTGGTGAAGCTTTCACAGCCCCCGAAGGTGCTGCGGAACGGCCCGAGGTAGGCACGCGGCAGACCACTGAACTCGCCCGGCAGGAAGTCGTTGTTGCTGTACACGCGGATGTACGGCGCCATCTGCGTGACCGGCACCCCGCCAACCGGCCGGATATCCGCGCGGCGCGGATCCTGCAGGCTTTCCAGGCGGCTGAAGCGTGCACCGAAGTCCAGCGAGCGCAACGGGCCATCGCCGAAGGCCAGGCTCCAGTCGGTGCGCAGCGCGCGCGAATCGGTCTGTGCGCGCCAGTCGTTGTCGAACATGATGGTCATGCGCCACTGCGATGGATCGGTCAGGTCGATGCCGCTGACGTTGAAGCTGCCGAAGCTGCCGCTGCGCAGGTCGAAGTCGGTGACCGAACTGCGCCCGGCCATTGGCGCCAGGCGCATATAGCGCTGGTTGTAGTTGGCGGTGGAGCGGCCCCAGTCCAACTCGGCCGAACCATCCAGGCGATCGCCGACCCGGAAGCCCGCACGCAGCGCGGTGGACAGCGTGTCCGAATCGATATCAGCCGATTCGGCATTGAGCAGCACCGTGCCGGTGGAGCGCCCCGCCAGCAGGATGTCGTGGTCGGAGTAGACCGCATTGCTCAACCCCGCCGAGGGATTGAAGGCGATCCAGTAGCGGTCACGCTCGGCCTTCTGGCGCGAATAGAACGTATCCCAGGTGAGCTCCACCCCGTCGGTCGGCCGCCATTGCAGCACCGCGCTGACGCCGACCTTGGTGCGGTCATCGTCGATGTTCTGCGCACGCATGTCGGTGCTGCCGAAGCGGGTGCGGGTAGGGTCGGCGGGGTCGGTATAGCGGGCATACCCGGAGAAGGTGTCCAGGCCCTGCTGCACCACGTTGCGGCGACCGTAGGTGGCCGACAGCAGCGCACCGAAGCGACGGTCGTCGCTGCGCCGTGAGATCAGCCCGAACGCGTTGTGCCCCCAGGCATCGGACATTTCATCGTAGGTGCCGGCCAGGCTCACTACGTTCTGGTCGCTGTCGCCGGACAACGGCTGGCGGGTGTGGATGTCCACGATGCCGCCCAGCCCACCGGAGAGCTGGTCGGCGCCAGCCAGCTTGGTCACCTCCAGACGCGAGATCAGCTCGGAAGGCACCAGCGAGAGCAGGCCGTAGGTGGAGGTGGCCAACTGGTCCAGGCCGTTGCCGCCGCGCCCGGTGGCGTCGACGATCTGGCGGCCGTTGTAGAGCAGCACGTTTTCTTTTAGCCCGCGCACCAGGATGTCGCTGCCCTCGCCCATGCCGCGCTCGAGCTGCACGCCGGCCACGCGCCCGAGTGACTCGGCCACGTTGGTGTCGGGCAGTTTGCCGATGTCGTCGGCCACGATCGCGTCGACGATCTGCGCCGAGTCACGTTTGAGATCCCGCGAGGCTTCCAGGCTGCCACGGATGCCCACGACGCTGACCGCGTCCAGGGTCTGCGCCTGCTGTTCGGTGGTTGAGGGGGCCGGGGCGTCCTGCGCCGTTGCCAGCACGGGCGCCAGCAGGCAGGTGCCCAGGGCGATGAACAAGGTGGAACGTCGAAAACGATGCATGGATCGGACCCTCTCCCAAGGTAGGGACCCAGACCGGACTGCCGGCTGGATCCAGCGCTTTTCCGTCATTGCTGCTGCGCTGCGGCTTGGCAGCGTGTAGCTAATATAGCAATATGTTTTGGCCGCGCACGCTGCAATGCAGCGAAACATGATGGTTCCTTTGCGGCATGTACGGGAACCTCCCTTCCATAGTGTTGCTATCCACGGCACACACAGTTCAACAAGGACCCGGCGCAATGGCCGTTCTGCAAGGTGTCTTCCCCATCCTCCCCACGATCTTCGACGCGCACGGCGCCCTCGATGAACGCGGCACCGAGGCGGTATTCGAGTACATCCTGGCCGCGGGTGCGGCCGGCGTGGTGTTCCCGGGCCTGGCCAGCGAGTACGACATGCTGTCGTTGGAGGAGCGGTTGCACCTGACCGCGTGCATCGGGCGCTGGAACCGCGGCCGGGTGCCCTTCATCGTCGGCGCCAGCGCGAAGACGCTGGAGGATGCGGTGCGGCTGGCGCGTGCCGGTGGCGAGGCCGGGGCCGAGGCGGCGATGGTGTTGACCCCGCATGCGCTGGCCGGCGATGCCGCGGCGATGGCGGCGTTCTTTGCCCGGCTGGGCAGCGAGTCGGGCGTGGCGGTGATGTTGCAGAACGCGCCCGCCCCGATGGGCGTGGGGCTGGGCGTGGACGAGGTGGTGGCACTGACCGCGCAGGTGCCGGCCATCGCCTACGTCAAGGAGGAAACCATGCCGTCGGGCCATCGCATCACCGCATTGTCCGAACGTGCCGGCGACAGCGTGCAGGCGGTGTTCGGCGGTGCCGGAGCGCGCTACGTGCTGGACGAACTGGCACGCGGTGCGGTGGGCACGATGCCGGCCTGTGAGATCACTGAAGTGCATGTGGCGATGTTGGCCGCCTGGGCCGACGACGACCGCGACCGCGCGCGCGACCTGTTCGAACGCACCCTGCCCCTGCTGAGCATGCAGGCGGTGTTCCGCTGGCGCCTGACCAAGGCGATCCTGCTGCGGCGTGGCCTGATCGGCAGCGACCACGTGCGCGCGCCGGGCCCGTCGCTGGACCGGCATGACCAGCAGGAACTGACTATCCTGCTGGACCGCATCGGCGACCTGCTGCCGATGGATACCGTTCCCGGCCAGGCCACGAGACATTCCGCATGAGCGTTGTCAGCAAGGTCGAGACCTTCATCCTCACCGTGCCACGCACCACGCCGTACCTGGGTCCGCTCGGCGCGGGCGAACGGGTCAACGCGCGGGGCTATCTGGTACGCCGCGGCAACGGCACGCTGTACCCCACCGTGGACCGCTCGGTGCTGGTACGGGTCACCACCGCCGATGGCGCGGTGGGCTGGGGCGAAACCTATGGCATCTGCGCACCGCGTGCCACCTGCGAGATCATCAATGACCTGCTGGCCCCGGAACTGGTGGGTCGCGATCCGCAGGACGTGGAAACGATCTGGGATGACCTGTACGGGTTGATGCGCGTGCGCGGCTGCGGCAGCGGTTTCCATACCGACGCGCTGGCTGCGCTGGACATCGCCCTCTGGGACCTGCGCGCACGTGCGGCGGGGCAACCGCTGTGGTCGCTGCTCGGCACGCGCCAACGCGACAGCATTGCCGGCTATGTGTCCGGACTGCCGGCGGCCACCGTGGACGAGAAGGTGGCCATGGCCCGCACGTTTGCCGCACAGGGGCATGACGCGTTCAAGGTGCATGCCGTGGTCAGCCACGACGGCATCGCCGAGGAAATGGCCGCGCTGCGTGCCGCGCTGGGCGAGCAGGTGCAGCTGATGGTCGACCTGCACTGGAAGTTCGACCATGCCCAGGCCCTCGCACTGGCGCACGAGCTTCTGCCCAGTCGACTGACCTTCATCGAAGCGCCGTTGAAGCCGGAGGACGTGGCGGGTCTGATCGCCCTCGGGGCCGACAGTCCGATCCCGGTGGCGGCAGGCGAAGAGTGGCCCACCGACTACGTGGCACGCCTGCGGCTGGACGGCGGCACGCTGGCGTACGTGCAACCGGAGATGGGCCACACCGGCATTACCCAGTTCCTGCGCATCGCCAGGCTGGCAGCGCGCCGTGGCGTGCAGGTTGCACCGCACGCGACCATTGGCGGCGGCATCTTCATGGCCGCCAGCCTGCATGCATCGGCGGTGATCGACGGGCTGTGGCGGCACGAGTGGCAGCACTCGATCTTCTCGCGTTCGGTGGAGATGCTGGACACCGACATGGCCTACGCGCACGACGGCTATCGTCTGCCCAGCGGCCCCGGCCTGGGCGCGGTGCCGAACGCCCGTTTCTGGCACCACACCGAAGCGGTAGCGTAGTGCCGGGCTCTGCCCGGCTGCTGTTCGCAGGCGCTCCTTTTTGGTTCTTCGCCCCTTTGAGGGGAGCGTCTTGTTCCAACGGCCGTCGCAGAGTGCGCACGACGCTACGCGGATGGCCGGATGTGCAAGCGCCGTTTGGATCGGCTGGCGTCTCCGATCCGGCCGGTCGCGAGCGTAAGGGCGAAGAACCTTTTTCTGGCATGGGCTGATGAAGGCAGCCGGGCAGAGCCCGGCGCTACGTGCGGTGGCGTTTCGTTTGCTGGTCGCGTGGCGACGCGGCCATGATCCGCGCGCGCTTCATTGGCGGGACGCGCGGCGTTTCTCAGCCGGCCGCAACCGCCGCAGCCTGCGGGCCGATCAAGGTCATCTTCGAGCGGCGCGCCTGCTTCAACGCGGTCCACGCCAACAGCACCGCGATAGGATGCAGGAAGGCCATCAGCACGAAGGCGCGATCGAAGTTGCCGTCGGCCACCAGGTGCCCCACCACCTGCGCCGACACCATGCCGCCCAGCGCGCTGCCGCAGCCGACCAGACCGGCGACCGAGGCGATGTAGCGCGACGGGAACAGGTCCACGGTCATCGTGGTCAGGTTGATCTGGTAGGTAAGGTGGGCGAAGGTCACCACGCAGGCCAGCGCCAGCAGCAGCGGAATCGGGGGATGCATCGCCACGAACAGCCCGACCGGTGCCAGGCACGCCGCGCCCATCATGGTGGTCAGGCGCGCACGCACCGGGTGCATGCCGCGCTTCACCAGCCGGCCGGAAATCAGCCCGCCGCCCACGCTGCCGATATCAGCGGCCACGTACACGATCCACGCCACCGACGCGATCATCGCCAGGCTCATGCCGCGTGCATCGCCCAGGTATTTGGGGAACCAGAACAGGTAGAAGTACCAGACCGGATCGGCAACCGCGCGCGACGCCACCAGTGCCCAAACGGTACGGTCGCGCGCCAGCCGCCCCCACACGCCTTTCATCGAGGTGGGCGGCGCAACCGGCACCGGCGTTTCCAGTCCCGGGGTCGCGCTGGCCTCGGCTGCAGCGGCGGCCTCGGCCTGCGGCGTTGCAGCCGGCACCTGCGCCTTGCGCGGATAGGCCCACCACCACGCCAGCATCCACAGCAGTCCGGCCACGCCGGTGATCCAGAACGCACTGCGCCAGCCGTAGGTCAGCGCGATGCCACCAATCAGCGGCGGCGCCAGCGTGGCGCCGATCATCGCGCCGGCCGTGTACAGCCCCAGTGCCAGCCCGCGTTGCGGCGCGGGAAACTGTTCGGACACCACTTTGGTGCCCACCGTGTAGTTGCCCGGCTCGCCCAGGCCCAGCGCGAAGCGGGCCGCGCCCAGCTCCACCGCACTGCGCACGAACCCGGTGGCGATGTTGGCCAGCGACCACCAGCCCACGAACAGCAGCAGTGCCACGCGCGCGCCAAGCCAATCGGTGACCCGCCCCGCCATGACATAGGCGGCCGCGTAGGCGAACAGGAACACCTGCACTACGCGCGCATATTCCAGGTCGGTCATCTTCAGGTCGGCCTGGATGGTCGTCGCCAGGATCGACAGCGCCTGCCGGTCCAGGTAGTTGATGACGGTCGAGAAGAACAGCAGCGCCAGCAGCACCCATTTGGTTTTCCCGGTCCCGCTCACCCGCCTGCACGCTTGGACATCGCTGATGCCTCCCCATCGGAAGGCTGCAACGTATTGCTATTGTAGCAACATGTCAAACCGCACTGCGGCAATCGCTCAGCCGATTTCCGCCGCCGCCGCGCGCAGCGCCGCCACCAGTTCCTCGGTGGCCGCTTCCGGGATCCAGCCGGACATGGCAATGCCGGCATGCACCGGATCGCCCATCGCGATGGCCACGATGTGGTGGTCACGTTCGTCGGCCACATGCACGCGCGCGTGGCCCTGCGCACGAGTAATGGCCAGGGTGGCCAGCAGTTGCTCGATGCCCTCGGGGAACATGGGAATCGGCCGGTCGGCATACAGCTCGCGCACGTCCTCGTCGCCCAGCTGGGCCAGCAGCGCGATGCCGATGCCGCTGGTGGTGGCGGGCAGCAGCCCGATGCGGCCCAGTCCGCGTGCCGCCTCGATGCCCGGCGGGGCATGGAACAGGTAGCTCACGCTGTCGTTCCAGAGCACCCCCAGCGCCACCGTGTGGCCGAACCGGCGCAGGTGTTCCAGCACCGGCAGCGCGCGCCGGATCAACCCGGAGGCAAACAGGCTCTGCGCGGCCAGCACGTGCATGCCCGGGCCGGCGGTGTACTTGCGGTCGGCGGTCTGCCGCGCAATACCAAGGTAGGCCAAGGTCTTGAGCAGCCGGTTGACCCGGGTGGGGTTGGCGTCCAGCTGCCGGGCCAGTTCACGGCAGCCGACCGGCTCGGGGGACGAGGCCAGCGCCTGCAGGGTGGCGATGCCGTCGATCAGGCTCTGGTTGGGCTGTGCATTGGGCTTGGTTCGCATCGGGAAAGCGTACTTCCCCCCCGCGGGTAATGCCACCAATAGCAACACGCCAGACCGGGGCGACGACCTTTCAGGGCAGCTTGCAGGCCGGTTGCGCCAACAGCCACGCCTGCGCGGCCGTCGTTGCATCCTGCCCCTCGGCCACAATCACGTCGGGCTGCAGGCGGTTGCCATCGCCGACGCCGTTGCGGTCGGCGATCACACTGCCGGTCAACAGCAGCAGGCTGTCATCGGGCAGACGCTGCGGGGTATTGGCGGTGGAATAGCCCGCACTGGGCTGGCCGAAGCTGCGCGACGCTGCCCGGCCGCGGAAGGCCAGTACCGATGCCTCGCCGGAACTTGCAGTGCGCGGCCCGAACAGGACGGCCACCGGGGCGCCCGGGTGGCGCAGTGTGTACTGCGTGTTGCGCGATCCGACCACCGCCTTGCCGTCCAGCCAGACCGCACCCTCGCGGTACGCCCACGGCTGGCGTTTGTCGGCCAGCAGGAACATGCCCACCGGATCAGCGCCCTTGGCATCGCCCAGCAACGGGCCCATGCCCAACAGCATCGGCCACATGTTGCCGCCACTGTTGCCGCGCAGGTCGACCACCCAGCCACAGCGATTACCATCATCCTGCGCCTGGATGCGCGCCTGCAGCGCGACGGCCGCCTGCTTGCGCGCCTGCTTCTGCATATCCTGCGACTGCGTTCTGTCGTCCATGTAGGCGCCCACCTTGATCCACCCCAGACGCGCTGTCGGTCCGCTGCGGGCGTCATCTGTCTGCGGAGTCGCAGCACCCATCGCGGTTTGAGTGGCCTGCGCGCGCTGCGACTGCGTGCGCTGCTGGTTGGCCGATATCCAACGCCCGTGCCCGCCACTGCTGCGCTGGATCACATCGTCCAGCAACCGCCGCGTCTGCGCCGGGTCACGCGCGGCCGCCAACTCCGCGCGGGCCTTGGACCAGTCCACGCGGTCGCGATACAGCGACTGCTGCTGCAGCAAATCCAGGATCCGCGCCTGTGCCTCGGCACTGGGTACGTCCTGCGCGTGTGCAGCGCCACTTGCCGTTGCAAGCGCCACCATCAACAGCCAACCACGTCCTGCGATCATCGTGCTACATCCCTGTAGTGAAGAGGCCGCAGCTTAACGCTGCACGCGGTCATTGGCACAGTGCACCGTTCACATGACCAGCGACGCGTGACACTGCAACGCAGCGGCATCGCCGATTCCGTCCGGCGTACCGCTGCGGATTTTTGCCTGCCGTCGCCCTACCAGTCCAGCCGCAGCCCGATATTGCCTTCGATCACCTTGCGTTCCTTGCGTGCGCTGCTTTCCAGGTCGCGCGTGTAATCCGCTACCGCAAACGCACTGACGGTGCTGTTGAAGCGCGCAACGACGCCCACGCCCACTTCCAGCGCGCGTGAATCCTGCTGGTTGAGGATGCGGTTGGTATCGAAATCGATGCGGTCTTCGCCGTCCAGGGTCTGCCAGTAATTGAGCTTGATGTACGGCTGCCAGTCGTTGCCGGCGATGTCGTAGTCGGCAGCCAGGCGCAGGCCCACGCGTCCGGTCCAGGCGTTGTCGTTGTCAAAGCGCAGCGCGGACACCGCGTCGCCGGCGTCGTCGACCGAGGTGCGCTGCCAGATCACCTGCAGCTGGGGCTCCAGCCACCACGCACTCTGCCCGAAGCGCAGCAGCGGCTTGCCCACTTCCAGCGAGGCGGTAGTGCCATCGCCACGCACGTCGATGCCCAGCCCGCGCGAGGAGGTTGCGTCGCCGTCGTAGCGGCTCTGCATCACCACCGCGTCCAGGTAGCCACCGGCGCTGCCGGCGCGGGTCCAGTACACGCCCACGTGTTTGTCATCCAGCCGCGTGCGGCCCACTGCAACGTTTTCCCAGCCGATCGCAAAACCGGTCACGTTGCCCTGCGCACGGGTGCGCCCGACAAACACGCCGAACTGGTCGCGGTGGGTATCGGTCGCGTTGGCGTACAGGTCCAGGCCGGCCTGGATGCCCTGGATGTCGCCGTCGAAGCCGGGCTGCGCGTCGCCGTCCCACTGCTGTTCGTGGCTCTGCCCGACCAGCCGCGCCCAGGCCGCGCGCACGCCGCCCTGCCCGGCCAGCAGACGCTGCTCGCCCTGGCGTTCGTGGAAGGTGCCCAGGCTGGCCAGGCTGGTTTCGCGCAGCAGCGGCGGCACCACGGAATACAGGCCGGTCTCGAAGCGGTACAGCGGAATGATGTCGCCCTGCGCCGGGCGCGCACCGGGTGTGGGCGGCACCGCCAGCGGCCCGGGCACCGCCGCCACGTCGGTGGGCACCGGCGGCGGGGTATCGATGGTGGGCGGCGCCACGTCGGCCGGATCGGCCGGCTCCGGCGGTGGCGCCGGCTCGGGCGCGGCCGGGTTGGGATCATCCGGCGGATTGACGTCCGGCGGCGGGGGCGGCGCGGGTGGCAGCTCCGCCGGCGGGGTCCCGGCGCCCTCCGGCGGCGGGGGCGGCGGCGTGGTGACTCCACCCGGCGGCGGTGCGGGCGCCGGGGTCACGCTGGCCACCAGGGTCGAGCGCAGATACCAGTTTTCGCTGGTGCCGCCGCTGACGCCGCCCTTGAACAGGAAATACTCGTAGGCACCAACAGCGACCGGGTTGTACAACGCGAACGCGGTGGGCGCGGTGGTCGCACCGTTGATCGCCTGCACCACCAGGATGCCGTCAGCCACCGTGGACGCGCCGGTGCCGCCGGCGTTGAGGATGCCCACGCCGGTGGTGCCAGTGGCGCTGCCGGTGGAGATCACCAGTTTGTCCGACAGCGAGCTGTCGTCGCCCAGCACCGTGTTGAGGTACAACGCGCCACCGTTGCCGACATAGTTGCCCACCACGGTGAAGGTATCGCCGACGCCGCCCCCATTGCTGAGATCGATGCGGCCGGCATTGGTGAGCGTGGCCAGCCGCCCGGCCACGAACGGGGCGAGGACGCCGTTGCTGCCGCCGCCGAACACCGCGCTGGTGGCATCGATGTCCAGGCTGCCCGTGCCGCTGCCGCTGTCGCCCAGCACCCACGTGCCATCGAACGTCAGCTGGGTATCGTCGCGCAGCGCCACCTGTTCCCAGTTGGTGAAGCGCGCCACGCCATTGGTCTTGACGTTGTCCAGGCCGAGCACATCGTTGCCCAGCCCGCCATCGAAAGACGGCAGCGCGCCCAGGTGGGCGTTGTTGAGGTTGCTCAGCTGCGCGACATCGTCGCCTTCGCCGAAGTCGATCGCCCCGTGCACCACGCCGCCGCCGTTCCAGGTCAGGCTGTCGTTGCCGAAGCTCAGGCGGATTTCGCCGCGCACGGTGCCGCCGGTGATGGTCACCGCGTCATCGCCGCCACTGACGCTGATGTTGCCGCCGATGTAGCCGTCGGACAGCACGATGGTGTCGCGGCCGAAACCGGTGACCAGGTTGCCGTCGATGGTGCCGCCGGACATCAGGAAGGTGTTGTCGTCCAGCTTCATGTTGACCCGGCCGATACGGCCGCCGGTCATTTCGGCGTAGTCGCCATCGTCGAACGCGCCGACGATGCGGCCGCCGGTCATGCGGAAGCGGTCCAGCGCATCGCCCTGCAGCAGGGCGCCGATGCTGCCACCGGTCATCAGGAAGGTGTCGATTCCCGAGCCCTGCTGCACGGTGCCGGTCACGCTGCCGCCGCTGATCTCCAGGCTGTCCTGCCCATCGCCCTGGTCGACGCTGTCGATCACGCCGTCGCGGATCACCAACGTGTCGTTGCCCGCGCCCTGCAGCACGCCGCCCTGGATGCTGCCGCCGAGCATATCGATGCGGTCGTTGCCGGCACCGGACACGACGCCGCCGGTACTGCCGCTGATCGTGCCGCGGTTGACCAGGTAAGTGGCGCCGTTGAGCTGCAGGGCGCGGCCGGCGTTGGCGATGATGCTGCCACTGTTGTTGATGGCATGCCCGGTACCGGCCTGCACGGTGATCGCATCGCCGCTGGCGATAGCGAGCTGCGCGTTGGCCAGCACGTTGATGGAGGTGTTGGACGCGCCACCGGCGGTGACGATCGCCACCGGATCCGGATTGGGCGCTGCGGTCGAGCAGGTCACCGTCTGGTCCTGCCCGGGCGCGGGGTTGTCGCAGCCGGCCCAGGCGGGCGCGGTACCGGCCAGCAGGACCGTGCCGAGCGCGCCCCCGCAGCTTCGACGCAACCAATATGAAATGCGGTCGGCCAGCACGGTGCGTGCCGGCGAAGCGGGCTTGGAGCGCATACGCCTTTCCTGTTCTACAAGAGGGGGGTACGGCAACGGCCCAGTGCTTCTACGCAGACCGGCGTCAGTACTTTTACCGCCGCGCCGTGATGGGGGGTAAACGCACGTGATGCCCATCCTAGATTTTGAGGTAGATGCGCCGCGCGTCCAGCGCCCACACCACGCCCCACCACACCGCCACGAAGCTCAGCGCACACAGCAGCGAGGCCAGTGCGGGGGCCGTCGGCAGCAGCGCCGACAGCGTCTGGTACAGCCATCCCCACGCGCCGCTGGCCATCAGCAGCAGCGCCATAGCTGACGAGCCGAGGTACGCGGCAATGGCGTTGACGCCGAAGCGTCGGCCCAGCGCCGGCGCACCCCAGCGATCCACCAGCAGGTGGGCCAGAAGCAAGGCCGCCACCGACAGCCCGCCCGTCCACAGCACGAAACTGGGGGTCCACAGCTGCTTGTTGAGGGGTAGCCACAGCGTCGCTACACCGCCCAGGAACAGGCATGCCGTGGCCAGCGCCGCCAGCCCACCCACCTGCCCCGCCCGCAGCCACGCGCCCGCACGCAGGCCCAGCAGCGTGCTGGCGAGCGCGCCCAGGCTGCTCAGCAGCCCTTCGGGGTCGTGGCCGAGCCCAGTCAGCGGGTCGTACTTGTAGAGCAGCGGCGCGAACAACGCGGTATCCAGGCGGCTGGCCGGGTTGACCCACGGTGCCAGCGAATCGGCCCCCAGCAGGATCGCCGTGTACACCAGCAGCAGCCCGACCAGCACCGCCCATTGCGTGCGCGCACGCGTCTGGATCGCCAGCAGCCCGACCACCGCCACGCACAGCGCGATCCGCTGCAGCACGCCCCACAGCCGGTAGGCCGGCAGGTCCATCAGCCACCACGCCAGCAGGTGCAGCAACGCGCCGGCCACCGCGATGCGCAGCGCACGCTGCAGCAGGCCACTGCGCAGGGCCGGGCGCAACGCAGGCTCGCCCGCGCGCGGCGACAGGCTGAAGGCCATCGACACGCCGGCAATGAACAGGAACAGCGGGAAGATCAGGTCGGTGGGCGTGAAGCCGTGCCAGTCCGCATGCAGCAGCGGTGCATACACATGGCCCCAGTCGCCGGGGTTGTTGACCAGCAGCATCGCCGCCACGGTCAGCCCGCGCAGGGCATCGATCGAGCCCATGCGTGGCGATGGAGAGGCGGTCATGCGTCCTCGCGCTCGCCGGCAATCCAGGTGGCGCGCACCTGCAGTGCGTCGTCGAGCAGCACCAGGTCGGCCTGGTAGCCCTCGGCGATCTCACCCAGGCGGTCGTCCAGGTTGAGGAACTGCGCCGGGTAACGCGAGGCCATGCGTGCAGCCTCGTCCAGCGGCAGGCCGAGCAGGTGCACCGCGTTGCGCACCGCCGTGGCCATGTCCAGCGCCGAGCCCGCCAGCGAACCGGCGGCATTGCGCACCACGCCGTCCACGGCCGTGATCACTTCGCCATACAGCTCATAGCTGGGGCTGTCGGCGCCCACCGGCGGCATCGCGTCGGTGACCAGCATCACCTTGCCGCGCGGCTTGGCCGCCAGCGCCACGCGCAGGCTGGCCGGGTGCACGTGCACGCCATCGGCGATGATGCCGATCCAGCTGTCGCGGTCTTCCAGCGCCGCGCCCACCGCACCCGGCTCGCGCCCGGTCAACGGCGACATCGCGTTGTAGAGATGGGTGAAACCGCGGATGCCGGCGTCCAGCCCGGCGCGCGCTTCTTCGTAACTGGCGGCGGTATGCCCGGCGGCCACGATCACGCCGCGTTCGACCAGCGCGCGGATGCTCTCCAGCGGCACCCGTTCGGGGGCCAGGGTCAACAGGGTCACGCCGTTGTCGAGCGAGGCCGCCATCGCGATCTCGTCAGCGTCGGGCACGCGGAATTTGTTGGCGTCATGGGTGCCCTTGCGCGCCGGCGCGATGTACGGGCCTTCCAGGTGGATGCCGAGCACGCCGGGCACGCCCTGCGCGATGGCCGCGCGGGTTGCGTCGATCGCGCGGCGCATCACCTGCACATCGTCGCTGATCAGCGTGGGCAGCAGCCCGGTGGTGCCGAAGCGGCGGTGCGCGGCAGCCAGCGTGCGCAGGCTCTCCACGTCGGGCGTGTTGTTGAACAGCACGCCGCCGCCACCGTTGACCTGCGCGTCGATGAAGCCCGGCAGCAGCCAGCCACCGCCCAGGTCCACCTGTTCGTCGGCGCTGCCCAGTTGCGGGGCCGCGTCGGAGACCAGCGCGGTGATGCGGCCGTCTTCGATCACCACTGCCAGGTCGTCGCGGAACTCATCGCCGGCCAGGATCCGGGCATTGCGCAGGACGGTTTTCATCAGACGGTTTCCGTCACCTTGTTCAGATGCGGCGGCAGGTCCGGGTTGTGCCCGCGGCGCAGCGCCAGTGCGTTGATGGCGCGATAGAAGGCCTGCACGGTGAGCAGCGGTGCGCAGGCCGGGTGCGGCGCAACCGGCAGCGCCAGGTCGCCATCGACGTCGGCCAGCCACACCTGCGCGTCGCGCGCGCCGAACTCCTGCAGCACCGCGCGGGTGCCCGCGCCGGTTTCATCGGGCTGGGCAAACGCCAGCACCGGGAAGCCCGGGCCCACCAGCGCCATCGGGCCATGCTTCACTTCGGCCGAGCTATAGGCCTCGGCATGCAGGCCGCAGGTCTCCTTGAACTTCAGCGCGGCTTCCTGGGCCGCGCCCAGGCCCAGGCCGCGGCCAAGCACGAACAGGTTGTGCGCCGGCACCAGGCCCTCAGTCAGCGCCGACCAGTCGCTGTTCCAGGCCTGGCGCAATGCATCGGGCAGCGCCCGCAGCGCGGCGATCAGTGCCGCGTCCTGGCTCCAGTAGGCCACCAGCTGCAGGATCGCCGACAACGAGGCCAGGTAGCTCTTGGTCGCCGCCACGCTGCGCTCGGCACCGGCCCCCAGCGGGATCACCGTTTCGGCCAGCTGCGCCAGCGGCGAATCCTCCACGTTCACCAACGCGACCACGCGCGCACCGGCCGCACGCGCGGCCTCCGCGTTGCGCAGCAGGTCCGGGCTCTTGCCCGACTGCGAAATGACGATGTACAGCGCGCCCCGCAGTTTCAGCGGCGCTTCGTACACCGAGCCCACCGACGGCGACGCCGAGGCAGTCACCAGCCCGAGGCGCGTTTCCAGCAGGTACTTGGCGTAAGTGGCGGCATGGTCCGAGCTGCCCCGCGCGCAGGTCACCACGAACGGCGGCGGCGCCGCGCGCAGGCTGGCGGCCAGCGTCTCCACGGCCACCTGGTTGCGCGCGAACTGCGCGGCGATCACATCGGCAGCCTCGGCGGCTTCGCGGTACATCAGGGTGTCGTGGGGAGCAGGCAGGGACATGGGGACTCAGGTCGTTTCAGGAGAAGGAAGCCGTGCACCCTGCGGGCGCATCGGCGCGGTGGAACCACGCACCACCAGCTGCGGCACGAAGCCCTGGTTCTGCAGCTGCAGCGGTGCGTCGTCGTAGGCATCGCTGCGCAGCTGCGCGATCAGCAGGCGCGCGGCATGCCGGGCGATGTCTTCGGTGGCCTGCTTGGCGGTGGTCAACGGCGGCCAGGACTGGCGTGAGAACGGGCTGTCCTCGAAACCGGCAATGGACAGGTCGTAGGGCACGTTCATGCCGGTGGACTTGGCTGCCGCCAGCACACCGGCGGCGATTTCATCGTTGGAGCCGAAGATCGCGGTAGGCGGTTCGCGCAGCGCCAGCAACCGTCGTGCGCCGCGGAAACCATCATCGAAGGTGTAATCGCCCTGCACCACCAGGTGCTTGTCGATGCTCATGCCGTAGTCGCGCAGTGCTGCTTCGTAGCCGGCGTAACGTTCGCCGCTGGACCTGTGCGAAGTGCCGCCCCAGAGGAAGCCGATCCGCTGGTGGCCCAGCTGGATCAGGTGCTCGGTGATTTCATAGGCCGCTTCGCGGTCATCGACGAACACGCACGCGCCGTCTTCGGGATCGGCGGTGGCGGCGATGATGCGCACCAGCTTGATGCCGCGGGCAGTGAGCGCGGCCACCAGATCCTTGCGCTCGGACATCGGCGCGGTCAGCACCAGCCCGGCCAGGCGCGAACGCTGCACCCAGTCGACCAGTTCCTCGGCGAGCATCGGCGAGCTGGAATCGCAGGGGTGGATCTGCAGCCCGAAGCCGGTTTCGCGACAGGCGGCGAGCACGCCGTTCTGCACGCCGATGATGTGGTACGGGTTGGGGTTGTCGTAGACCAGCCCGACCACCAGCGTGGTGCCGGTGCGCAGGTTGCGCGCGGCCGGATCGGGCTCGTAGTCCAGCTCGGCGATCGCACGCAGCACCCGTGCACGGGTGGCCTGCATCACCGAGGGCTCGTTGTTGATGACCCGCGAGACCGTCTTCAGCGATACCTTGGCCCGTTCGGCGACATCCTTGATGGTCGCTCTACGCATCGTCTTTTCCTGGCTGACCGGTTGAGCGTCCATGATCGCCGATCACTGCCCGTCGCGGGACAGCCCGACGCGGTGGCCGCGCATCGAATAGAACAGGATGTACAGGTAGCAGGGCACCATCAGGCCGGCGAACACCCACTGGAAATCGAAGTGCTGCTTGAGCACGGCAAACAGCTGGGGAATGATCGCGCCACCGGCGATGGCCATCACCAGCAGGGCCGAGCCGGTCTCGGTGAAGCGGCCCAGGCCGCGGATCGCCAGCGGGAAGATCGCCGGCCACATCATCGCGTTGGCAAAGCCCAGGGCCGCCACGAAGCCCACCGAGACATAGCCGTGGGTCAGCAGCGCGCCGATGCAGAACAACACGCCCAGCACCGCCGAGATGCTCAGGTAGCGCGACTGCGAGACCAGGTGCGGGATCAGCGCCAGGCCGGCCAGGTAGCCGATCAGCATCGCGCCCAGGGTGATCGAGGTGAACATCTTGGTCTGGTCCAGCGGCAGGTCGAAGCCGTGGCCGTAAGTGCCGATCGCATCGCCGGCCATCACTTCCACGCCGACGTACACGAACAGGCACAGCACGCCCAGCCACAGGTGCGGGAACTGGAAGATGCTGGTGCGCTCGGCCACCCCGGGCGCGCGGGCCGGCGTGGCATTGGCTTCAGCGGTCTTCAGCTCGGGCAGCGGCGAGAACAGCACGCCCACTGCCAGCACCACCAGCAGCCCGGCCATGGCCATGTACGGCAGCTGGATCTTGGCGGCGAAGTCATTGAGCAGCACCGTCTTGGCGGCCGCATCGGCGACCTTCACCTGGGCGTCCAGATCGCCGATGCCATGCAGCACCAGCGTGCCGATCAGCACCGGGGCCAGCATGCCGGCGATCTTGTTGCAGATGCCCATCAGCGCAATGCGCCGCGCCGCCGTCTCGATCGGGCCGAGGATGCTGATGTACGGGTTGACCGCCGTCTGCAGCAGGGCCAGGCCGCTGCCGATGATGAACAGGCCGCTGAGCGCGCCCGGGTACCAGCGCTGCTGGGCGAAGTGCGCGAAGACCACCGCACCGGCCGCCATCACCAGCAGGCTCAGGCTCAGGCCCTTCTTCATGCCGGTGCGCTTGAGGATCCACGAGGCCGGCAGGGCCAGGAAGAAATACGACAGGTAGAAGACCATCAGCACCAGGAAGGCGCCGACCTCGTCCAGCTCGAAGGCGAGCTTGACGAAGGTGATCAACGGGCCGTTGAGCCAGGTGAAGAAGCCGATCAGGAAGAACAGCACGCCGATGATCAGGATCGAGGTAAGCACGCTCGAACGCGCGGAGGCAGCAGGCACGGCAGACATCAAGGAGGCTCCTGCATCGACGGCGCCTGGGCGGCATCGGAAGAGTGGCTGGGAACAACGTTGTCACATTTATTCGTTGCAGCCGCCAGGTTTGTCAACAACTGGTTCACGCCAGCGCCGCGCATTTTCCTTTGCTGCACCTGCGCAATCTGGCGGCAGCGCTCGGCGCGGGCGGAGCAGAGCCCGTATTCACGGCAGTTTGCGAAAACATGACGGCAGTGTGATGAAAACGTTTTCCCGCGCAAACCCACGTTGCGGCGCAGCATCGAAAGTGTGAGGTTATCGTTGACATCGTTGTCAGAACGATTACAGACTCCGCCTCAATCGCCGGGTCAGCCCTGGCCGTGCCCAACCGATGGAGTCCGTGTGACCAACGCCGCCCACGCTGTACCGGCCCATGCCCCGCCCGCCGCGACGCCGCCGTTCCTGGCCGCCGACGTGGGTGGCACGCATGTCCGGGTTGGCCGGGTCCAGGCCAGCGCCGATCCGGCCCATCCGGTGGAGCTGCTGGACTACCGCAAGTTCCGCAATGCGGATTACGCCGGCCTCAGCGCGATCCTGTCCGACTTCCTGGCCGACGGCCCGCGCCCGACGCATTGCGTGGTCGCCACGGCCGGCTATGCCCGCGACGACGGCACGGTGATCACCGCCAACCTGCCCTGGCCGCTGTCGGCGCGGCAGATCGAGCGGGACGTCGGGCTGGACCAGGTGTACATCGTCAATGACTTCGAAGCCGTGGCCTACGCCGCCGCCCAGGTCGATGCCAGCGGCGTGCTGCAGCTGACCGGCCCGGCCACCGCCCCGCGCGGCCCGACCCTGGTGGTCGGTCCCGGCACCGGCCTCGGCGCGGCGGTATGGATCCCGACCGCCCATGGCGCGGTGGTCCTGGCCACCGAGGCCGGCCAGCCGACGCTGGCCACCACCACCGAACTGGAGATGGCGATCGTGCGGCAGATGCTGCGCGACCGGTCGCATGTCTCGGTCGAGCAGGCGCTGTCCGGCCCCGGCCTGCTGAATCTGTATCGCGCCCTGTGCGCGTTGAACGGCCACGCACCGACGTTGACCACCCCCGATGCGATCACCGCCGCCGCCGTGGCCGATCAGGACCCGCTCGCGCGGCAGAGCCTGGACGTGTTCTGCGGCCTGCTCGGCAGCACGATCGGTGACATGGCGCTGCAGTACGGCGTCACCGGCGGGGTCTACCTGGCCGGCGGCATCCTGCCGCAGATCCGCGATTTCCTGTTGAACAGCACCTTCGTCGAGCGGTACCTCAACAAGGGGCCGATGCGCGAGGCGCTGGAACGCATTCCCGTGAAGGTGGTCGAGCACGGGCAGCTGGGCGTCATCGGCGCCGCCAGCTGGTATCTCGGCCGCTCGGACACCTGATCTGCCACGGCGCCGGGATCGGCGCTGCGGACACCGCACCACGCAGTACGTAGTACCCAAGGCGCACCCGGACAACAGGCGCGCGGCACAGTCGTACCAGACGCAAGCAAACAGACGCCGTCGCCGGCGACCATCGAGTGATGAGGAGAGACATCATGAACACCCGCAAGACCCTGCTTTCCGCAGCCATCGTCAGCTGCCTGGCCTTCAGCGCCCACGCGCAGCAGGCCCCTGCCTCCACGCCGGCCGCAACCGACCTGGACACCATCCAGGTCACCGGCATCCGCGGTTCGATGGAGAAGTCGCTCGATACCAAGCGCGAAGCGAATGCGCGCCTGGAAGTGGTCACCGCCGAAGACGTGGGCAAGCTGCCCGCGCACAACGTCGCCGATACCCTGCAGCGCGTGCCCGGCGTGAACATCAGCTCGTCCAGCGCCGATGAAGGCGGCTTCGATGAAGCCGACCGTGTCAGCCTGCGCGGCACCAGCCCGAGCCTGACCCAGACCCTCATCAACGGCCACAGCGTCGGCTCGGCCGACTGGTTCGTGCTCAGCCAGGGCAACAACGTCGGCCGCAGCGTCAGCTATTCGCTGCTGCCGTCCGAGCTGGTCAGCTCGGTGGAAGTGAACAAGTCCTCGCAGGCCAAGCTGCAGGACGGCGGCACCACCGGTACCGTCAACATCATCACCCGTACCCCCCTGCAGTTCGCCAAGCAGTTCACGGCCGAAGCATCGATCGGCGCCGTGCGCTCGGACCAGGCCGACTCGACCGATCCGCAGTACTCGGCCCTGTTCAACTACAAGAATGACGCCAACACCTTCGGCGTGCTGGTGCAGGGCTTCTACCAGGAGCGCGAACTGCGCCGTGAAGCGCAGGAAATCCCGGGCGGCTTCTTCGCGCTCAAGGCGACCGATCCGGTCGTGGCAGGCATCCCCGATCCGGCCAATCCGGGCCAGTTCCTGCAGGCGCCGCGTCCGGACCTGGAAGGCCTGTCCATTCCCGGCCTGCTGGGTTCGACCCTGTTCGAGCAGACCCGCAAGCGCAAGGGTGGCATGGTCACCGTGCAGTGGAAGCCGATCGACACGCTGACCCTGGGCCTGAGCGGCTTCACGTCCGAACTGGAAGCGAACAACTACAACCGCAACTTCATGATGTTCGGCAGCGGCTTCGGCCGGACCCAGGCCCCCGACCCGGGTTACACCGTGGTGGATGGCGTGATCACCAACGCGACGTATACCGGTATTCCCGGTACGAACTACGGCGTGTACGACATGATCTACCGCGAGGCCACCGCCAAGAGCAGCTACGTCACCTTCGACGCGGACTGGCAGATCAACGACAACCTCAATGCGAAGTTCCAGGCCGGCACCACCAAGGGCACCGGCGAAACCCCGCGCCAGTTCATCGCCGAAGTCACCGTCGGCCAGGGTGGCGGCGCGTCTTACGCCAGCCACGGCGCCGGCTCCCCGGTCGACTGGAACATCGGTGGCGACCTCAGCGAAGCAGGCGTCAGCAGCTTCGGCACCTGGGGCAACCAGCTGGTCAAGGCAGAGGACAAGGAAGACTGGGCGTCGCTGGATTTCAACCAGTACTTCAGCAACGGTGGCACGCTGAGCTCGATCGACTTCGGCCTGCGCTTCGCCGACCACGAACGTGAAGCCCTGTCACCGGAAGGCGCCAGCCCGGGCGATATCTGGTCCGCACTGCGCGGCAGCGCCACCGGGCAGTACCCGGGCAACTTCGCCAGCGGCGTGGGCGGCACCTTCCCGCGCAACATCTGGTACTACACCCCGGATGCGCTGCAGAACGCCATCGTCAACAACTCGACCTGGCTGGCCGGCAACGACGGTCCCGACGGCCGCCACAACTACGGTGCCGAGTGGAAGGTGAAGGAAAAGAACTTCGCCGGTTACGTGCAGGCCAACTTCACCGGTGACTGGTGGAGCGGCAACATCGGCCTGCGCTACGTCAACATCAAGCAGGACATCGACACCTACCTGGCCGTCAGCGATCCGGCCCGCGCCGACGTGCGCAGCCTGTTCGGCATGTGGCAGCGCCAGGCCTTCGAGAACAAGCACGACCGCGTGCTGCCGAGCGCCAACATCAAGTTCGACCTGGACGATGACCTGGTGCTGCGCGTGGCCGCGTCGCAGACCCAGACGCTGCCGGACTACTCGGCACTGGGTGCGTCTTCGTGGGGTTCGGATCTGAACAAGACCGGCGGTGGCGGCAACCCCGACCTGAAGCCGACCCTGTCCAGCAACCTGGATGCCAACCTGGAGTGGTACTTCATGCCGCGCGGCCTTTTGTCGCTGGGCGCGTACCACATGCGCCTGAAGGACTACATCGCCTTCGACGTGGTCCAGCGCCAGCTCTTCAGCGAACTGACCAACCAGCTTGAAACCTACGACATCTCCACCCCGATCAATGCCGATGGGCAGGTCACCGGTGTGGAAGTGGCCTACGAGCAGCCGATCGGCGAGTACTTCGGCGTCAACGCCAACTACACCTACGCCAATGGCAAGACCAACCACACCTGGGCCGATGGCACCAACAACCTGCTGGGCACCTCGAAGAACACCTACAACGTGGGTGCGTACTTCGAGAACGAACGCTTCGGCGCCCGCGTCAGCTACACCCGCCGTTCCTCGTTCCTGATCAGCCTGTCCGGTACCAACCCGTACTACCAGGATGACTTCGGCACCCTGTCGGCGTCGCTGAGCTACAAGGCAACCGACTGGCTGAGCATCAGCCTGGATGGCCTGAACCTCAACAACCCGACCTACAAGTACTACCAGAGCGCGTTGATTCCGACCTCGTTCTACTCCAACGGCCGTCAGTACTATCTGAACTTCCGCTTCAAGTACTGATCGCCGCGGTAACACGCTGCACACCTGAAACGGGCCCGGATTTCCGGGCCCGTTTCACAGGTGGAACCCGATTCGCTACAAAGGAATGACCCGATGCACACCCGCACCCGTCGTACCTCGCTGTCGCTGCTGTCCTTCGCACTGGCACTCTCCCTCGCACCGCTGGCCCAGGCTGCCGACGCACAGGCACCGGCTGGCCCGAAGGCCCTGCCCGGTTCGCTGATGCTGATCCCCGCGCCCGCCAAGGTCGATCGCATCGACGGCGCCGGCTATACCGTGACCGCCGCCACGCCGGTCCGTGCACAGGGCCAGGCCGCCCAGCGCGTCGCCACGCAGTTCGCCGCCCTGCTGCGCGACAGCGGTGGCCCGGCGGTAACGGTCAGCGAAGGACGCGGCAAGGACGGCATCCGCTTCGTGCTCGATGCCACGCTCAAGACCGGTGCCGAGGGCTACCAGCTGCGTTCGGACGCGCGTGGCGCGACCGTGCAGGCCGCCACCGAAGCCGGCCTGTTCTACGGTGCGGCCACGCTCTCGCAGCTGCTCACCGGCGGCAGCGATGGCAAACTCCCGGCGCTGCGTATCGACGATGCGCCCCGTTTCAGCTGGCGCGGCCTGATGCTCGATTCGGCCCGCCACTTCCAGAGCCTGGATGAGATCAAGCAGGTCCTCGATGCGATGGCCGAGCAGAAGCTCAACACCTTCCATTGGCATCTCACCGATGACCAGGGCTGGCGCATGGAGATCAAGCGCTACCCGAAACTGACCGGCATCGGCAGCTGCCGCATTCCGGCCGGCGATGGCGGCCGTGACCCGATCACCGGCGCCGAGCGCCCGTACTGCGGCTTCTATACGCAGGACCAGATCCGTGAGGTGATCGCGTATGCCGCCGCGCGCCATATCCAGGTCATTCCTGAAATCGACGTGCCCGGCCACGCCACCGCAGCGATCGCGGCCTACCCGGAACTCGGCACGATCGACACCCCACTCAAGCCGCTGAGCGAATGGGGTGTTTTTCCGAACCTGTTCAACACCGACGACAGCACCCTCGAGTTCCTCGAGAACGTGCTGGAAGAAGTCATCGCGTTGTTCCCGGCCACGTACGTGCACGTGGGTGGCGACGAAGCGGTCAAGGACCAGTGGGAGGCCTCCGCACGGGTGCAGGCACGCATGCGCGACGTGGGCGCCGGCGATGAGATGGAAATGCAGAGCCACATCATCAAGCGCCTGGAGACCTTCCTGGAACAACACGACCGGCGCCTGATCGGCTGGGATGAAATCCTCGAGGGCGGGCTGCCGCCGGAAGCCACGGTGATGTCCTGGCGCGGCACCGAGGGCGGCCTCAAGGCCGCCAGCGAGGGCCACGACGTGGTCATGTCGCCGGTGACCGACATGTACATGGACTACCTGCAGACCAACTCACCGAACGAACCGCCGGGCCGCCCGGCGACGATTCCGCTGGCACGTGTGTACGGCTTCGAGCCGGTGCCGGACGCGCTGGCCAAGGACAAGCAGCACCACATCCTCGGCCTGCAGGCCAACATGTTCACCGAGCACACGCGCAGCTACGCGCGTCTGCAGCACAACCTGTTCCCGCGCCTGGCCGCGGTGGCCGAGACCGGCTGGTCGCCGCGCGAGCGCCGCGACTATGCGGATTTCCTGGCGCGCCTGCCAGCGCAGCTGCAGCGTTACCAGGCGATGGGCATCGCGTATGCGCAGACGCCGTTCCAGGTGGAGCTGGACAGCACGGACGACCGCGCCGCCGGCACCGCGACGCTGGCCCTGCGCACCGCGCTCGGCTACGACATCCATTACAGCGTGGATGGCAGCGCGGTCACCGCGCAGTCACCGCGCTACACCGCCCCGCTGCAGCAGCCGCTGCCGGTGGCGCTGCAGGCGGCCACGTTCTTCAACGGCCAGGCGTTGGCCAAGGCGGCCAGCCGCTTCGATGTCACCGCCGCGTCGCTGCTGTCGCGGACCGACGAACATCTCGCGCAGTGCCCGGGCGAAGGCCAGTTGCTGCTGCGCCTGGAAGACGACGGCCCGGCCGATGGCGAGCGCGCGATCTTCAACGTGGACATCTTCAACCCGTGCTGGTTGTGGAAAGACGCGAACGTGGAGGGCATCGCCAAACTGCGCGTGCGGGCCGGGCAGATCCCGTACTACTTCCAGCTGGCCCACGACGAGCCGAACCGCCGCTTCGCGCCCAAGCGCAGCGCACACGGGGAGATGGACATCCTCGGCGGGCAGTGCGATGGCAAACCGCTGGCCAGCGTCACGCTGCCGGCCGCGCCGGGCGCCGATGGCTTCATCACGCTGGAGGCGGCATTGCCGCGGTCGCTGAAGGGTACGCAGAACCTGTGCGTGCGCTTCACCGGCGATACCCGGCCGACGATGTGGGTGCTGGATGAGATGACGCTGTTGCCGCGCTAATTCGGGCACCGGGGTGCCGGCCAGCGGCCGGCACTACCCGTCATGGGTCGCCGGCGTTGCCCGTATCACCCGCGCAGGCGCACCAGCAGATCGCGCAACGGGGTGAACACGATCGCCATGCCGGCCAGTACGCCAACGCTGTTGGCCAGCGCATCCATGGGGTCGGCCATGCGGTTGACAGTCAAGGCGCCCTGCGCGAATTCGATGCCGATGCCCAGCGCGACCAGGCCGACCGCGGCCCAGACCAGCGCCGCACGCCGCTGGTAGATCTGCACGGCGGAGGCGGCCAGCAGGAAATAGGCGAGGAAATGCTCGACCTTGTCGCTGTTCTCCGGCAATGCGAGCGGCGGCGGCGGAATCAGGCAGACCACGATCGTGCCCAATACCGCCCCCCACCACAGCGCCAGCCAGAACCGCGGCCAGCGCAGCGGCTTCAACAGATCCGGGGCCGCCACGTTACAGCCGCCAGGTCAGATCGCCGAGTTCGAAGGCGGGTTCGAAATCGACATCACGCTGGAAGCCCATCACCTGGAAGCGCTCGCCCATCTCGGTCGGCAGGGTCAGCTTTTTCACCTGATCGCGCAGGCGCACGCGGCCGATCTCGTCGGTGCGCGCATCGGCTTTCTCCAGCAGCGTATCCAGCCCGTTCCCGAGCAGGAAACTGGCCTGCGTGCAGTAACCGGCCAGTTCGAATCCGGCACCGGTGCCCGACTCGGCCAACGCGGTGAAATCCACCGAGGCAGTCAGGTCCTGCAGGCCCGGCCAGCGGTACAGATCGTTGTGCACGTGATGGCGATAGAACGCGCGCACCGTGCCGTCGTCGCGGTCGTCCTGGTAATACTCGTTGCGCGGGTAGCCGTAATCGACGAACAGCATCGCGCCGCGCTTCAGGCCGCCGGCGATCGCCTGGATCCAGTACGGCAGCTGCGGCAGCAGTTCGGAACGGTAACCATCGGCGAAGGGCTTCTCGCGGTAGTGCTCGACATGCCGCACCGCTGCGGTGAGCATCGCATCGGCCGGCTGCGCGCCGCGCACGAAGGCGCCCTGTGCATCCAGCTCGACGGTTTCCTCGTACACCATGCCATCGCGCGCGAGGAAGCGCGGCGTCGGCAAGGCATCGATCACTTCATTGGCGAAGACCATGCCGTCCCAGTCGTCATCGAACGGGCCGTCCAGCCACTCCACCAGGGCGAACACGGGCGGGATCAGCGCCTTTTCCAGGCGCTCGCGCTGGCGCTCGCGCAGGTCCGCGCTGGGCTCCAGGATCGCGTAGCGCTCAGGCAGCGCGTCCAGTTCCAGCATGCGCTTGAGCAGCACTTCGGCGAACGCGCCGCTGCCGCCCCCCACTTCCATGAAACGCGCTTCCGGGCCGAGCTGCTGCATCACCGGGGCGATCGCATTGGCCAGCGTGGCGGCGAACAGCGCGCCGATTTCCGGCGAGGTGGTGAAATCGCCGGCGGCACCGAACTTGCTTGCACCGGCGCTGTAATAGCCCCAACCGGGGGTGTACAGGCTCAGCTCCATGAAACGGGAGAACGGCATCGCGCCGCCGTTGGCGAGGATTTCAGCACGCAGCGCCGCAGCCAGCTCGTCGCTGTGGGCCAGGGCGTCGGATTCGGGGGTGGGCAGTGGGGAATGCATGGCGCGGGCGATTGCGGTGACAATGCACAGCATAGCCTGAGCAGGGAGTACCCCCGATGACCGATACCGCGCCCGTGGCGCTGATCACCGGCAGCGCGCGCCGGATCGGCGCGGCCATCGCCCGCCAGTTCCACGCCTGTGGCTGGTCGGTGGTGCTGCACGCCCACACCTCCACGACCGAGCTGCAGCAGATGGCCTTCGACATGGACATGCTGCGCCCGGGCAGCGTGCTGGCGCTGCAGGCGGATCTGCGCGATGCCGATGCCCTGCCCGATCTGATCGACCAGACCGTGGCCCAGTTCGGCCGTCTGGACAGCCTGGTCAACAATGCCTCCAACTTCTACCCCACCCTGCTCGGCCAGATCACCGCCGCGCAATGGGACGACCTGTTCGCAGTCAACGCCCGCGCGCCGCTGCTGCTGGCCCAGGCCGCCGCGCCGCACCTGCGCCGCCAGCAGGGCAGCATCGTCAACCTGACCGATCTGCACGGTACCCAGCCGATGCGTGACCACCCGGTGTACGCCGCCGCCAAGGCAGCCCTGGAAATGGTCACCCGCTCGCTGGCGCTGGAACTGGCGCCCAAGGTACGGGTCAACGCGGTCGCCCCTGGCGCCATCCTGTGGCCGGAACAGGGCAAGGACGATTTCGCCCAGCAGGCGCTGCTGGCGCGCACGCCGCTGGCCCGTACCGGCACGGTGGAGGAGATCGCCGAGGCGGTGTACTGGCTGGCCACCGAGGCCGCGTTCGTCACCGGGCACACGCTGCGCGTGGATGGTGGGCGGACGTTGTCGTAGGCGGCCACCGTTGGTGGTCGCATGCGGGCCCCGTACCGACCAACGGTCGGTACCTACCGCATCGATCAGACCGGCACCAGCTCCATCGTGTCGAACGGCTCGCCGAACTGCCGATGGGCCCGCCACAGCGCCTCCAGGGTCAGCCCGCTGACCGGGTCGCGGAAGTCCGGCGCGATGTCGGCCAGCGGCTTGAGCACGAAGGCGTGCTTGAGCTCCGGGCGCGGGATGCGCAGGTGGCCGGGGCCTTCCACGATCAGGTCGCCGTAGAACACCACATCGATATCCAGGGTGCGGTCGCTGAAGCGCGGGCCGCTGCGGTCGCGGCCGTGGGCATCCTCCAGCGCGTGCAGCCAGTCATCCAGCGTCTGCAGCGGCAGATCGGTCTCGATCGCCACGGCGTTGTTGAGGAAATCCGGGCCGTCGAAGCCGACCGCGGCAGTGCGGTAGGCCGGCGATACAGCGATCGCGCCAAAACGCGCGCGCAGCGCTTCCACCGCGGCGTGAAGGTGCTGTTGCGGCTGCAGGTTGCTGCCCAGGCTCAGGAGCGCAGTGGTCATGGTATTCAGCGTACGTGGGGCGATTCCACACGGGGGCAACATGCCCAGCGCATAGAATCGGGGTGCACATCATAGGACACCGACATGACCTATTGCGTCGGCATCGAGGTGGACGAAGGCCTGGTCTTCGCCGCCGACACCCGCACCAACGCGTCGCTGGACGACGTACGCGTGCACCGCAAGCTGCACGAGTTCGAGTTTCCCGGTGAAGCCGCCTTCGTCATCATGGCCGCGGGCAACCTGGCGACCACCCAGCTGCTGATCTCACGGCTGCGCCGCGATGTGGAGGAACAACGCCCGGAAAACCTGCGCGCCTACCGGCATCTGTTCGAGGTGGCCGAGTACGTGGGCCGGGTGCTGCTCGACAGCCAGGTCAAATCCAGCACGCATGAGGCGGGCCAGGACGGCATCGTGACCCAGGCCACGCTGATCCTGGGCGGCCAGATCGGCGGCGAGCATCCGGGGCTGTACATGATCTATCCGCTCGGCAATGCCATCGCGGCCTCGCCGGAGACCCCGTTCCTGCAGATCGGCGAGTCCAAGTACGGCAAGCCGATCCTGGACCGGATCCTGCGCCCGCAGACGCGGCTGGAAGACGCTGCGCGCACCGCCATCGTCTCGCTGGATTCGACCATCCGCTCCAACCTGTCGGTCGGGCTGCCGGTGGATCTGGTGCTGATCGGCAAGGATGACCTGCGCATCACCCAGCGCATGCGCCTGGCCGGCGACAGTCCGCTCTACGCGGAAATCCACGGCAACTGGTCCTTCAAGCTCGAACAGGCCGTGGCCAGCCTCCCCCGGTTTCCCTGGGAGGCCTGATCAGGCGGTTTCCAGCGCCTCGGCGACCGAACGGAACACCTGCTGCATTTCCAGCGGCTTGCGCAGCACGTGCACATTGATGCCGGGCGGGAACACCGCCAGCGGCACGGTCACCTCGGCTTCTTCCAGCACCAGCGCCGGGCCGCGGTAGCCCAGCGTGGCCATCTCGCCCAGCAGGTGGCTGGCCGAGAGCAGCTTGGAGCCGGCATCGGCGATCACCAGGGCCGGCATGCTCTCCTGCTGCATCCAGCGCAGCGCGGCCGCACCATCGGAGGCCAGCTGCAGGTGATAGCCCTGGCTGGACAACGCATTGCCCAGCAGCGACAGCCGCGTCGCCTCACCATCCACGACCAGGATGGACTGGCCGGTACCGGCGGCGATCGGCCCGTCGACCGCAGCGGCAGTGTCGGCGATCTCGCGCATCGGCAGCAGCAGATCGAAGCGGGTGCCGACCCCCGGCTGGCTGTCGACGTGGATGCTGCCGTGTGCGCCTTCAATGATGCGCTTGCACGAAATCAGGCCCAGACCGGTGCCGGTGGCCTTGGTGGTGAAGAAGGGATTGAACAGATGCGACAGCGTGTCGGCATCCATGCCGATGCCTTCATCGGTCACCGAGATCCGCAACCAGTCCTCGCCATGCGTATCGGCGGCGGATGCCGCGCGCAGGGTCAACCGGCCGCCGTCCGGCATGGCCTGGATGGCATTCAACGCGAGGTTGAGCAGGACCTGCTGCAGCTCGGTGTAGTTGGCATCCACCGCCAGGCCATCGGCCACCTCCAGGTGCAGGGTGACCTTGGCCGGCAGGTTGCTGCGCAGGAGCAGCTCGACCCCTTCGAACAGGTGGACCAGGCAGATGTGCTCGCTGCTGTTGCGCGAACCGCGTACGAAGGACAGCATCGATTCGGCCATCTCATGCCCGCGCCGGCCGCACTCGGCGATGATGTCGGCCAGATGGTGCAGCTGCGGATCGTCGGTCCGCGCCTTCATCAGGTCCGGCATGATCAGCAGCGGCTGCAGGATGTTGCGCAGGTCGTGGCTCAGGCCGGCCGCCAGCAGCGACAGGCTTTCCAGACGCTGCGCGCGCATCAGCTCGGCTTCCACCCGCTGGCGGTCGATCGCGCTGCGCGCTTCGCGCACGGCACGCGCCACCGCCGAGGGCAGACGCGCCGGCTGGTGCTTGATGATGTAATCGTTGGCGCCCTGGTGCAGGGCGGCCACCGCGTTTTCCTCACCCATCGTGCCGGACACGAAGATGAAGGGCACCTCGGGCAACGCGGCGCGCACGATCTGCAGCGCTTCATTGCCGGAGAAGCCGGGCATGCTCAGGTCGGACAGCACGATATCCGGCGCGGCGCGCTCGAGCGCCTCACGCAGTTCCTGCGCGCTCTCGACCCGCTCGAAGCTCGCCTCCAGGCCAGCGTCGAGCATCTGCTCGCACATCAGTTCGGCGTCTTCCGGCGAATCCTCGATCAGCAGGATCCGCAGCGCACCCAGGGCGGGGCCGGTCAGCGGCATGGGCTTACTCGATCTCCGGTGCCTGGTTGATCAAGCCCCAGAACTTGCCCAGGGTCTGCACGGCGCCGAAGAACTGGTCCACGTCCACCGGCTTGACCACGTAGGCGTTCACGCCCATGTCCCAGCTGCGCGCCAGATCGCTTTCCTCGCGCGAGGACGACAGGATCACCACCGGCAGCCGCTTGAGCTCCTCGGTGTTGCGGATTTCCTTGAGCACTTCCAGCCCATCCATGCGCGGCATCTTGATATCCAGCAGCAGCACGGCCGGCAGGCCTTCATCGCGGTTGGCGAAGGCGCCACGGCGCAGCAGGTAATCCATCGTTTCCACGCCGTCTTCGACGTGCACGATCGGGTTGGCCAGGCGGGCCTCCTTCAATGCGTCGATGGCCATCTCGGCGTCGGCGGGGCTGTCCTCGGCAAGGAGGATGGTACGGAGAGCGGTCATGCGGCGGAGCCCTTGTTGATTGCGTCGAGCGCGGGTGGAAGAACGAAGTGGAACGTGGCGCCCTGATCGACCGCCGACTCGGCCCAGATACGGCCCCCGTGGCGGGTCAACACCCGGCGGACACTGGCCAGGCCGATGCCCGTGCCGGGGTAGTCACTGGCCTTGTGCAGCCGTTGGAACACCCCGAACAGCTTGCCGGCGTAAGCCATGTCGAACCCGGCGCCGTTGTCGCGCACGGTGAACAGATGGCTGCCGTCCGGCTGCAGTTTGTAGTCGACCTCGATCCGGGCCGGCTCGCGGTTGGAAGAATACTTGATCGCGTTGCCGAGCAGATTCAGCCAGACCTGCCGCATCATGTTTTCATCGGAAACAATGATCGGCAGCGGCGCGATCTTCCAGTCGATATGGTGCGGCACCCCGCTGCTCTCCGACTCGCTCTGCTGGTTGGCATCGAGCATGGCGCGGGTGTCGGCCACCAGCGACTGCATGTCCACGGCCTGCAGCCGCATCGCCGCCCGGCCCAGGCGCGAATAGACCAGCAGGTCGTCGATCAACGCGGCCATGCGTTTGGCCGAATTGGAAATCACGCCAAGGTAATGGAGCGACTTCTCGTCCGCACCCTCGCCCAGGTGGCGGGTCAGCTTGTCCGAGAAGCCGGCCACGTGGCGCAGCGGCGCGCGCAGATCGTGCGAGACGGAGTAGCTGAATGCTTCCAGTTCGCGGTTGACCTCGGAGACCTGCTCGACCTTCCCTTCCAGCTGGCGATTGAGCTCTTCCACCCGCAGCTGCACGGCGCGCTGGACGGTGACATCGCTGACCGTCATCAGCACCACTTCGTCGTCCTTGTCGGGCAATGGCATGCGCCGCGCGTTGATGAGCATGATGCGCACCACGTCATCGGCGGTGCGCTGTTCGTGCTCGTAGTCCCACAGCTCGCGGCCGCGCAGCAGCACATCGGTCAGACGCTGGCGGACCACCGCATCGGCCCAGGCACCGTCGCCGATGCTGTCCAGCGGCAGCCCCTCGGGCGACGTCTCCTCGTCCAGCCCATACAGTTCGGCGAACGCGGGGTTGTGCATCTGTACCCGCAAGCTGCGGTCGAGCAGCACGATCGGTTCGCGCACGGTATGCAGCACCGAGGCCGCGCGCTCGGCCGCGCGCAGCGAGGCACGTTCAGCGGAGAGGCGATGGCGGATCTGCCGCTGCAACAGCCACAGCACCAGGCCGAGCAACAGCAACTGCACCACCAGCGCCGACCAGGAGACGAACTCGCCCTGCCGCTGCTGTGCGGCAAACAGCGTTGAGCGCTGCTTGAGCAGCTGTTCCTCGGTGGCCTGGAGTTCTTCCACCAGGCTGCGGATCGGGTAGCGCGTGGTCAGGTCGGCCACCAGCTGGCGCTGATCGGCATCGGGCGAGGAACGGGCCAACTGCTTGGCCAGTTCCATCCGGCGCTCGAGCATGGACTGGATGCGACCGATCCGGACCAGCTGATCGGGATTGTCCCGGGTCAGTTCGGCCAACCGCGCCAACCGCCCAGGAATGTCGTCGGCCTGGGCCAACCGCTCACGCAGGCCGGGGGCATCGATGCCCTTGGACATCGTCAACGCCGCGGATTCCACATCGCGGACATCGGCCTGCAGCTGGTAGACCGCCACCCCGACATCCTGGGTATGGGTGACCCAGTTCATCGCATCGATGTTGTCATTGGCCAGCTTGCGCAGGGTGAGCCACGGCACCACGATGATGGCTACCGCCGCCAGGGCCAAGGCCGGCAGACGCCAGCGGTCCCAGATTTGATCACTGAACACCAGCGCCATAGTCCCTCTTCAGCTCGATGCCATCGACGACCCGGCCCAGGCGGCAGCGCCGGCCCGCGCAGCCCCATCGGCAATGGCGAAGCGGTGAATATACTCCACCCCTTTGTGAATACGGGGCAGGCGGCCTGCAAAAAAAAGAGCGCGCCCGAAGGCGCCCCCTGTTCAGCGATGCAGCGGTGGGGCTCAGCGTGCGGCGGTCGCAGCCACCTTCAGGTTGGCAGCATCGACGCGCTTGACGCCCTTGATCTGCTGGGTCACGCGCACCGCCTTGTCATGTTCGGCCTGGCTGGCCACGGTCCCGGTCAGGGTGACGACGCCATTGACGGTCTCCACCTTCACTTCGGTACCCGGGACGTTCTTGCTGGTCAGCAGGTCGGTCTTGACCTTGGTGGTGATCCAGCTGTCGGTGACCGGCTCGGCCGAGTCGTGCTTGTCGGCGTGGGTCATCGCGGCATGATCGGTGGTCTTCGGCGGATCCTTGGCCATGGCAGTCGAGGTGCCCAGCACCATGCCCAGGGCCAGCGAAGCAGCAAGCAGATTACGGGTCGTGTTGGTCATGTTCGAATTCCTTTGCGGATGTGCAGCCAGTGTCCGTGCACGGCCGTGGACGGGACGTGGGCGCCGCATAACGTTGCCGTGAACCACTCAGGTTGGCGCCGGATCGTTCAGATTTCCGCCCCGCGCTCGCAGCCGTTACGCTGTCCTGCCCCGTTATGTTGGAGCGCACCATGGCCGCCACACTTCAGGTCGCCTTGATCGGCTACGGGCTGGCCGGCAGCGTGTTCCATGCGCCGTTGATCCTGCATACGCCAGGGCTTGCACTGCACAGCATCGTAAGCTCGCAACGTGATCGCCTGCTGCGCAGCTTCACTGATGTGCGCATCTGCGATGACCCGCAGGCGGTGTTCGATGACCCGGCGGTGGACGCGGTGGTGATCGCCACGCCCAACGATGCGCATGCACCGCTGGCGCGCGCGGCACTGGCGGCGGGCAAACATGTGCTGGTCGACAAGCCCTTCGCGCTGTCCGCGGCGGAAGCCGAATCGGTGGTGCAGGCCGCGCACGACGCGGAGCGTGTGGTCACGGTGTTCCAGAACCGCCGCCACGATGCCGACTTCCTCACGCTCAAGCAGGTGATCGACAGCGGCAGTATCGGCCACGTCGCCGAATGCCATTCCCACTTCGACCGCTTCCGCCCGCAGGTGCGCGAGCGCTGGCGCGAAAGCGATGCGCCCGGCAGCGGGCTGTGGATGGATCTGGGGCCGCACCTGCTGGACCAGATGCTGCAGCTGTTCGGCTGGCCCGGCGCGATCAGTGTGGACCTGATGGCGCAGCGAGAACACGCGCTCGGCAACGACTACTTCCATGCGGTGCTGCATTACCCCCGGCATCGCGCGATCCTGCATGCCGGCTCGCTGGTGGCCGCCTCCGGTCCGCGCTTCATCGTGCATGGTGATGCCGGCAGCTATCTGAAGGACGGGCTGGACGTGCAGGAGGATCAGCTGCGGCGAGGCATTGCCCCGGGCGCCCCGGGCTGGGGACTGGACCCGCAGCACGGTCATCTGGTGCGGATCGATGCCGACGGGCACACCCGGCGCAGCACCGTGGACAACATGCCCGGCGATTACCGGGCGTTCTATGCGGCCTTCCGCGATGCAATGCTGGGCGTGGGCGAAGCGCCGGTCAGCACTGCGCAGGCGCTGCAGCTGATGCGCCTGCTGGATGCGGGCGCAGAGAGTGCACGCAGCGGGCGGCGGGTGACCCTTTGAATCGGTCACGCCAGCCCACGTAGCTCCACGCCATGCAGGAATGCGGGCCGGACGATGGGGTTCGGCCGGCCCGCATCGATCCGTGTTACGTGGTCTTGATCGCGTGACCGCCGAACTCGTTGCGCATCGCCGCCAGCAGGCGGTCGCTGAAGGAATTCTTCTCGCGCGAGCGCAACCGTTCGAGCAGTGACAGCGTGATCACCGGGGCCGGCACATCCAGATCGATCGCCTCGGCGACGGTCCAACGGCCTTCGCCGGAGTCTTCGACGTACGGCGCGATGCCATCCAGCTGCGGGTTGCGGCCCAGTGCATCGGCACTGAGATCGAGCAGCCACGAACGCACCACGCTGCCGTGCTGCCAGGCCTTGGCCACCTGCGCCAGATCGAGGTTGAACCCGGTCTTGTGCTGCATCAGCGCGAAGCCTTCCGCGTAGGCCTGCATCATCCCGTACTCGATGCCGTTGTGGACCATCTTGCAGAAGTGCCCTGCCCCGCTCGGCCCCACATGCGCCCAGCCACGGTCCTCGCCCGGCGCCAGGGTGCGGAAGATCGCCCCGATCCGTTCGACCGCCGCCGTGTCACCGCCGATCATCAGGCTGTAGCCCTCCTGCAGGCCCCACACGCCGCCGCTGGTGCCACAATCGATGTAGGTCACGTCTTCGCCCTGCAGCTGTTCGCTGCGGCGCATGGAGTCCTTGTAGTACGAGTTGCCGCCGTCGATCACCACATCGCCCTCGGACAGATGCGGCGAGAGTGATGCCAGGGTCTGGTCGACCACGCCGGCCGGCACCATCAGCCACACCACGCGCGGGACCGGCAGCGCGGCGAGCGTCTCGGCGATCGAGGCACTGACCTCGAACCCACGCGCGGCCGCCGCGCTGCGGGCGGCCTCACCCGGATCGACGCCGATCACGTGGTGGCCGCCACGGTGCAGCCGCTCGGCCATGTTCGCGCCCATGCGGCCCAGCCCGATCATTGCAATATCCATGAATCACCTTTGCTCAGTTGTCGTGTTGTCTTGCGGGAACGCTGACGGCGGGGAATCGCACTGGCGAAGGCGTGCGTCGATCCAGCGCCGATACAGCGTGGTATGCAGGTTGTGCAGCCCCAGTTCGATCGCGAACGGTGTACGCGGATTGCGATCGAGCAGGCGTGCGATGTGGTACCCGATAGGACGTATACCCCGAGGATGCACGTAAATCAGGAACCCCTGGTAGAACGGATCGTCCAGCAAGGCATCCAGTTCCTTCAGCAGCGGTTGCTGCTCGGCCGGTACCTCGCGCCGCCAGATCGGATCGCGCTCGATCAGCAGCCGCTCGAACCGGCGCGGCCCCGGGCCCGGCATGCGCTGGGCCAGCGCCCAGATGCGCCGGTTGATCTGGTCGTAGTAGGCAAAGCCCTCGTGCTCGCGCAGCGCGCGTGCCGCCGCATCGCTGACATCGACCACCACGAAGTTCTCGGCCTGGTTGTTGATGTCGTCCAGGTACTTCCGCTCGAACACGTGCTCGATGAAACCGGGCGTGCCGACGAAGGCCTGCCGCCCGCGCAGGGCGGTCTGCTTCGCCTTGCCATCGGCCAGGAACTCACCGGCGTGCCGGCCGAGCAGGATGCTGTCGGTCTCGTGCAGGGTCAGGAAGGTGCCGATGGAAAGCTCATCGGCCGAGAACTCGCGATCGAACGCGGCATCGCCGTACAGCTCGCGCTGGGTCGCCAACTGCGCGACCTGGCGGCCGACCCCGCATTCGGCCCGTACGCGGCCCTCGTAGAAGGTCTGCAGTGCCGCGCTGTTGGCCTCGGCCGGCTGATAGCCGCGACCGAAGCTGCGGAAGCGCTCCCAGCCCTTGGCCTGCGCGCCGCCTGCACCGAAACCGATCCAGCCCAGCTGCAGTGCCGAGAAGCGGAAGCCATCGTTGTCCTGCAGCGCGGTCGTCGCGCGGCGCGTGGCGGCGCCAAGCTGGAAGGCATACGCGCAGACCGTGGCCGGGTCATCGAACAATGTGGGCAGCCAGGCCTGCCGCTGCGCCGCCGACCACTGGCGCGGCAGCTGCACACGCAGGTCGCCGGCGCTCTGGGCCTGGCGCAGATCGGCACGTTCGCAGACCGGACCACCGTGCACGACCGGCGCGGCGATATCAGCGGCGTCGACCTGCCAGCCGAGATCCTCGAGCACGCCCTGCGCGCAGGAGGCGGCGCTCCACGCGCTGGTCGCCGGGATCAGCCCCAGCAGCGCGGCGAGCGCACAGCGATGCCAGCGCCGCGATCCTGCTGCCATGACCTGCCCCACCCCCGCCCGATCAGCGCAGCGATGCCGGGGTATCGCTCACCACCTCGGCAGGCGCCGACTCGACGGCCGTGGCAGGCGCCGCTGCCGGTGCTGCGGCCGCCGGCGGCGTCGGCTCGGGCACGGCCGCGGCCGGCAGGTACTGCTGCAGGCGCTCGAAGAAGCGGCGGTAGAAGGTGGCGTCCTGCACGGTGCTGCTGGCCACTTTCACCAGGGAGTCGTCGTTGCTGCCGAACGGCAGCGACACCGAGCCCAGTGCGCCCACGCCGACGCTGGCCGAGGTCGGGCTCTTCTTGAGTGCGTAGCGGTCCTGCACCGCACTGACGAACACCAGCGCCTGGTCGCCGCGCGGCGCACAGGAGATGCGCAGCACCAGTTGCTCGTGTTCTTCGTCCTTGGGCTGGAAGTTCTTGTTGCCCTCCACGGCGTCATCCCCGGCGCGGGCGATCGCATAGCCCTGGCTGAGCAGGGTGCGGCGCGCGGCCTCGCAGGCCTGGGCCGGCGGGCCGGGCACGGTGCGCGAATAGGTATCGCCGGAGTCGAAGGACTCGCGGATCAGCGTGCTGTCAGCGGCGCGGCCGCCACAGGCGGTCAAGGCGGCGACCGCCGCCAGCAGCGGGATCGAACGTACACGACGAAAGCGCATGGCCGCTCCTGCGGAAATCCAGCCTGCAAGGATAGACCTGCGCACGTTGGCAGGAGGTGGAAATGCACAGGCCGCCCCGAAGGGCGGCCTGTGGAGTTGTCACCGGTTCAGCTGGGCTGCCGCGGCGGTCAGTCCGCCCAGCGGCCGACACCGGTCGACTGCGGCAGCACCTGGGCCGACAGCGGGCGGTCGGCCTCCAACAGGTTGACCGCATCGGCCAGGATCGCGGCCGACTCGCGCAGCAGCGGATCCGGACGCTTTTCGGCCGCCTTCTCACGCGCGGCATCCTTGACGATATCGCGCTCGTTGCCGGTCAGGCCGTCGTCATTGCTGTCATCGGCCAACGGATCCAGATCCAGACCCAGTTCCTTGCGGATGGCCTGGCGGTCGGTGCGTTGCTTGTCCTGCTTCTCACGCTCGGCGCGGCGCTCGGCCTCGTTGAGCGAGATGTACTTCTTGGCCTTCTCGGCGCGGAACTGCTCGACATCCTCGTTCCACCACTGGAACTCCTTGTCGGCAGCGATGCGCGTGTCGTGGCGGCTCTCCAGCTTGGGCAGCAGCGGGCCGAAGTTGCCGTACTGGGTGTGCGGCACGGCGGCGATACGGGTCCACGGCAGAGCGTTGTCGTAGGTGCTTTCGCCGTACTCGCTGGCGTCCACACTGGCCGGGAAGGCCAGATCCGGCACCACGCCCTTGTGCTGGGTGCTGCTGCCGCTGACGCGGAAGAACTGGGCGATGGTCAGCTTGACCTGGCCGAAGCGCTGGGTCTCGCCACTCGGCCAACGGTCGAGGTCGACGATGTTCTGCACGGTGCCCTTGCCGAAGGTGGTCTCACCGATCACCAGGCCACGGCCGTAATCCTGGATGGCGCCGGCGAAGATTTCCGACGCCGAAGCCGAGCCGCGGTTGATCAGCACGGCCAGCGGGCCGTCCCACGCCACCACTTCACTGCGGTCGCTGTTGACGGTGACGCGGCCACCGGACTCGCGCACCTGGACCACCGGGCCCTGTTCGATGAACAGACCGGTCAGTTCGATCGCTTCATCCAGCGAGCCACCGCCGTTGTTGCGCAGGTCCAGCACCACGCCATCGAGCTTGTCGGCCTTGAAGCCGGCCAGCAGCTTGGCCACGTCGCGGGTCGCAGAGGCATAGTCGGCGGCGTTGCGGCGGCGGCCTTCGAAGTCCTGGTAGAAGGTGGGCAACTTGATCACGCCGACCTTGCGGGCCGGCTCCCCATCCTTGGCCGGGATGGTCAGGGTCTCGCCCTTGGCGGCCTGTTCGGCCAGACGCACCTTCTGGCGGGTCAGCACCAGGGTGTGGTGCTTGCCGTCGACGCCCTCTTCGGCCGGAATGAACTCCAGGCGGACCTGGGTATCGCTCTTGCCGCGGATCTTGGCCACCACATCATCGATGCGCCAGCCGATCACGTCTTCCAGCGGACCGGACTTGCCCTGGCCCACGCCGACGATGCGGTCGCCCGGCTTCAGCGTGCCGTTGACCGCGGCCGGGCCACCGGCGATGACCTCGCGGATCACCACCATGTCGTCCTGGCGCTGCAGCTGCGCGCCGATGCCTTCCAGCGACAGCGACATCGCCTGGTTGAAGTTCTCGGCTGTGCGCGGGGTGAAGTAATCGGTGTGCGGATCCACGGCGCTGGTGTAGGCGTTGAGGAAGAACTGGAACACGTCCTCGCCCTTGAGCTCATTGACCGACTTTTCCAGCGTGGCATAACGCTTGTCCAGCGTCTTGCGGATCTCGGCCGGCTGCTTGCCGGCCAGCTTCAGGCGCAGCCAATCGTTCTTGACCGACTTGCGCCACAGATCGTCCAGTTCGGCGCTGCTCGCGGCCCACGGCACGTCCTTGCGGTCGTACTCGAACTTCTCATCGGTGCTGAAATCGAAATCGGTCTTGAGCAGCTTGCGCGCATAGCCGACACGCTCACCCACGCGCTGCTTGTAGACCGCGAACACCTGGAACGCCGGTTCCAGCTCGCCGCCGCGGATGGCGGTGGCGATGTTGGCCTCGAACGGGGCGAAGCGGGTGATGTCGGCCTGGGTGAAGAACTGCTTGCTGCTGTCGAGCGACTCCAGGTAGCGCTTGAAGACGTCCTTGGAGGTCGCCGCATCCAGTGCGCGCGGCCGGTAGGCGTATCGGCTGTCCGAGAGCAGTCCGTAGACCAGCTTGGAGGTGGTCACCTGGTCGGCCGTGGCAGCCGAAGGCAGCGCGGGCGAATCGGCGTAGGCGGCCAGTGCCATCGGCGCGGTGAGCGCCAGGGCCATCAGGAATGCGGGGGCTTTGAATTTCATGGACTAGCTCGTGGCACCTTGCCAAGGGAGAGACTGCGTGCATTACAGACACCACGACAGTGCCGAAAGTTGCCGCGTTTGTCACCGGGGCCTTCAGCCTACCGAGGCCGTTGGAGAAATTTGTGAATACCGGGGAGAACGGCGGGCAGGCACAGGCCTGCGGCCATCCGCGGTTCAGGGCCGCGGCCGGGGAAAGACGAGTGGGGATTGGCAGAACGGGCCCCGAAGGGCCCGCGGGATCAACCGGCGACGCCGGCGTCGGCCGCCTGGCGGTCGGCATGGTAGGACGAACGCACCATCGGCCCGGAAGCGACGTGGCTGAAGCCCAGCGCATTGCCGTACTCCTCCAGCGCCTTGTACTCCTCGGGGGTCCAGTAACGCAGCACCGGGTGGTGATGCGCGGTCGGCTGCAGGTACTGGCCGATCGTGATCATGTCCACGTCGTGCTCGCGCAGGTCGCGCAGCGTGGCCTGCACCTGCTCCAGGGTCTCGCCGAGGCCGAGCATGATGCCGGACTTGGTGGCGATCTCCGGGTGCTGGGCCTTGAACTTCTTGAGCAGGGTCAGCGACCACTGGTAATCCGCGCCCGGGCGCACGTTGCGGTACAGGTCCGGCACGGTTTCGATGTTGTGGTTGAACACATCCGGCGGGTTGGTCGCCAGGATCTCCAGCGCGCGCTCCATGCGGCCCTTGCCACGGAAATCCGGGGTCAGCACTTCGATCTTGGTCTTGGGCGACCTGGCACGGATGGCACCGATGCAGTCGGCGAAGTGCTGGGCACCGCCGTCGCGCAGGTCATCGCGATCGACGCTGGTCACCACCACATACTTCAGGCCCATGTCGGCCACGGTCTGGGACAGGCTGGCCGGTTCATTGGCGTCCGGCGGCTTGGGCCGGCCGTGGGCGACGTCGCAGAACGAGCAACGACGGGTGCAGACCTCGCCGAGGATCATGAAAGTCGCGGTGCCGTGGCTGAAGCACTCGTGGATGTTGGGGCAGCTGGCTTCCTCGCAGACCGTGACCAGGCGGTTCTCACGCAGCTTGGCCTTGAGGTTCTGCACGGCGTTGCCGGAGGGAATCCGCACGCGGATCCACGACGGCTTGCGCAGCACCGGCACGTCGGCGAACTGCACCGGCGAGCGGCCGATCTTGTCACCGCCGATCTGTTTGACGCCCGTCTGCAACGGGGCGGCGGACGGCGTGTCGCCCTGCACAACCTGCAGGGGAATGAGGCGAGCGGTGGTTTCAGTCATGGCCTTGGTCGGCGGCGTTCACGCCGCGTCAGTCAAATCGGGTAGTTCAGCGGCCGGCTCGAGGTCCAGGCCGAACTGGCGGGCCAGATGGCCCAGCAGCACCGGCGTGACGGCCGCCATGCCGGACGGTCCCCCCAAGTCTACCACCGAGGTCACCTGCAGCCCTTGATAGCCACAGGGGTTGATCCGGCGGAACGGTTCCAGGTCCATGGCCACATTGAAGGACAGGCCATGGAAAGTGCAGCCACGGCGGACGCGGATGCCGAGCGCGGCCACCTTGGCCCCGCCCACGTAGACCCCGGGCGCGCCATCCAGGCGCTCGGCGCCGATGTTCCAGTCGCCCAGGGTGTCGATGATGGCCTGTTCGATCCGGCACACGTAGTCGCGCACGCCGATGCCCAGTCGCCGCAGCTGCAGCAGCGGGTAGATCACCAGCTGGCCGGGGCCGTGGTAGGTCACCTGGCCGCCACGGTCGACATGCAGAACGGGAATATCGCCCGGGGCGAGCACGTGCTCGTCCTTGCCGGCCTGGCCCAGGGTGAACACCGGGTCGTGCTCGACCACCCACAGTTCATCGCGGGTGGCATCGGTGCGGGCATCGGTGAAACGCTGCATGGCGTGCCAGACCGGGGCATAGGGCTGGCGGCCGAGGTCACGCACGAGGGCCGGTTGCGGCGCCCGGTCGCCCGGGGCCGCGGCAGTGGCGCAGCTGGCTACAGCGTCCACTTCACTTCCGGGTGGTCGCGCAGCGCGTTGTGGGCGGCATCGTACTGTTCGCGGTTGTCGGCCTTGAACACCAGTCGCACGGACACGTACTTGCCGTTGGACGAGTGTTTCCAGCTGACCCGTTCGGTCAGCACTTCCAGGCCGGCGAGCTCGAGCAGGCGCGGCAGTTCGCGTTCCAGGTCGTTGCCGGCCGCGCCCATGGCGCTGAGTTCGAACTGGCCGGGGAACTGGAAGCCGTGGTCGGGGTTGTCAGACTTGATCTCCATGACCCGGATTATGGGGATGCCCGCGCCCGAACCCAAGCACTGCTTGATCGTGCGCACAGCGGTACCGAACGGCACGTGAAAACGCCTGTATCGCCACTGATACGCAGCAGTGCGTGCGCAGCCCTGTTCACAGGATCACGCTCTGACTACGCTGTACCAGCTTAAGAAAGAATAAATCCCTGTCTGGTATCCCATGTCCTTGAAGCCCTTCGCGCTGCCGGCCGCGCTTGCCGGTGTCCTCGCCCTGGCGGCGCCTGCCGCCCAGGCTGCCTCCCAATGCGGGCCCGATGCGATGCGCGAGCATCCGCCGCAGGTCAATTTCCGCGTTGACAACGATCTGTTCGGCGGCAAGGACCAGGATCAGGGCTATACCAACGGGGCCCAGATCACCTTCGTGTCGCCGAATCTGGTGGATTACACCGACGACCCGTGCCTGCCGCGCCTGGCGCGCTGGGTCAACAGCCACCTGGAGCGGCTGCACCCGGGCGAGTTCGAACAGCAGAACATGATCTTCAGCCTGGCCCAGGGAATTTTCACCCCGACCGATTTCACCCGGAAGGACCTGATCGAAGATGACCGCCCGTATGCGGGCGTGCTGATCGGCAGCTTCGGGTACAACGCGCGCCGCGGCGACCGGCTGCAGACAACGCAGCTGGCGTTGGGCGTGGTCGGGCCCTGGGCACAGGGCGAAGAAGTGCAGAACGCGGTGCACGAGCTGCTGGGCGATGAGAAGTTCCAGGGCTGGGACAACCAGCTGCACAACGAGCCGGTGTTCATGCTGACCCACGAGCGGATGCGCCGGTGGCCGGCCGATGCCACGGAGAACCTGGGCGGCTGGGGCTGGGATGCGATCAGCCATTACGGTGGCGCGGTGGGCAACCTGGCCACGCACCTCAATGCCGGTGGCGAAGTGCGCTTCGGCTGGAAGCTGCCGGACGATTTCGGCAGTACCCCCCTGCGCCCGGCCGGTGAGAACACGGCGCCGACGCGCGGTGGCAAGCCGAGCGGGTGGTCGTGGCATCTGTTCGCCACGACCGATGCGGCGTGGGTGATCCGCGATATCACGCTGGACGGCAACACGTTCCGCAACAGCCACAGTGTCGACAAGCGACATGTGGTCGGCCAGGCCGGGTACGGGCTGGCGGTGATGCGTGGGCGCTGGAAGTTCGCGCTGGCGCGCTACCACAGCACGCGCGAGTTCGATGGGCAGCGCGAGGCGCCGGTGTTTGGCAGCTTCACGATCAGCCGGTCGCTGTAAGTGCGAGGAGCCGGCCAGCGGCCGGCACTACCCGGATCCGCACCGGTTCACCTGGTAGCTGCCGACCATTGGTCGGCACACCCCCACACGGCCCATCGCCCACCCCAAAAAAAGACCGGCATGCGCCGGTCTTTTTTCACTGCGGTCGAACCGGATTACTCCGATTCCCACCACATCCAGAAGCTGTCCCACAGACGCTTGAAGAAGCCGGCTTCTTCCACGGCGGCCACGGCCACCAGCGGCGCCTGGGCGACGACCTGGTTGTCCAGCATCACCTTCAGCGTGCCGACCTGCTGGCCAGCGGTGAACGGGGCCTCGAGGGTCTTGGGAACATCGATGCTCGGCTTGAGATCGTTGTAGCGGCCGCGCGGGACGCTGACCAGCATCGGCTGGGCCACGCCCAGCTGCAGCGTGGCGGTCTTGCCCTTCCACACCTTGTGCTCGGCCACGACCTTGCCCGGCTCGTACATGCGGTGGGTTTCGAAGAAGCGGAAGCCCCAGTTGAGCAGCGCCAGGCTGTCATCGGCGCGCTGCTTTTCCGAACCGCCACCGAGGACCACCGCCACCAGACGCTGGTCGCCGCGCTGGGCCGAACTCATCAGGCAGTAGCCGGCTTCGGAGGTATGGCCGGTCTTGATGCCGTCCACGCTCTGGTCGCGCCACAGCAGCAGGTTGCGGTTGGGCTGGGTGATGTTGCCCACGGTGAATTCCTTCACCTTGTTGTAGGCGTAGGTCTCCGGGTAGTCACGCACCATCGCGCGGCCCAGCAGCGCCAGGTCATAGGCGGTGGTGTGGTGGCCCGGGGCGCTCAGACCATGGGCGTTGACGAAGTGGGAGTCCTTCATGCCGATCTTGGCGGCGTAGCTGTTCATCAGCGAGGCGAAGGCTTCTTCGCTGCCGGCGACGTGCTCGGCCAGGGCGATCGCGGCATCGTTGCCGGACTGGATCGCCATGCCCTTTTCCATGTCTTCCAGGCGCGCGGTCTGGTTGACCGGGAAGCCGCTGTAGCTGCCGTCGGTACCGGCGCCGCCCTCGCGCCAGGCGCGCTCGCTCATCATCACCTGGTCGTCGGTACGGACCTTGCCGTTCTTGACCTCGGCGGCCACGACATACGAGGTCATCACCTTGGTGATGCTGGCCGGGGCCAGTTGTTCGTGCACGTTTTCACCGGCCAGGACCTGCCCGGTGGCGTAATCCATCAGGATCCAGGCCTTGGAGACGCTGGGCTTCGGGGCCGGCGGCGTGGCCACGGTGGCCGGTGCGGCGGCGGCGGGAGCAGGCGCCGGTGCCGGGGTCGGCAAGGGGGTCTGGGCGGAAACCATGCCCACGAACAGGGTCGTGGCCATGGCAGCGGCGGCAAAGCGGAATTTCATCGGACAGCAAGCTCCTGGAGGGCGCCAAGGGGGGATGAGGGATAAGGGGCATTGTAGGCCCAAGGAGCGGCGGCACGCGCTGGCGTGCCGCGGGCAGCGGAAGGCTCAGTCCTTCACGATCTGCGGCGCCCCGAAGCCCAGACCGGCAATCCGGCCGGCAAGTTCCGAGGCACTGGCATGGTCGGGGGCCGGCACGCGCAGGCGCCACAGGGTGCGCCCGCCACTGACGATGTCACTGATGCTGGCCCCGGCGATCCCCGCCGAGGACAACTGGCCGAGCGCACGGGTGGCGTTGTCGCGGCTGGCAAAGCTGGCGACCTGCAGCAGCACGCTGCCGAGCACCTGCTGGGAGAGCGTCGCGCTGGGCGCCGGTGCCGGGCGCGCTGCAGGTGCGGCGGCGGGCAACGCGGCCACCGCGACCGGGGCGCTGTTGACGCTGGCGGCCTGGGTGGTGGCGGGCTTGCCGGTCGCCACGCGCACGCCGTTGTCGCGCATCCAGTGATCGAAGTTGTCGGCGTTGCCCGGCTTGGCCGAGTCGGCCACGCGGTAGCGGTACTGCTCGCCGGCCGGCTTGGCGGCGGCTGCCGTGGCCGTGGCGGCCGGCAGCTTGCCGACCAGGGCATCCATGTCGCTGGCGCGGCGTGCCGCGGCAGCGCTGGCCGTGGTGGCGGCCGCCGCAGCGGCGGCAACCTCGCGGCGCTCGCGACGGCTGGGCTTGTCGGCCAGCAGGTTGTCATCCCCCGGGGCCAGCGCGCGTACTTCCACGTTGCCGGTGCCGCGCTGGGTGATGCCCAGGCGCACCGCGGCGGCATAACTGAGGTCGACCACGCGGCCATCGTGGAACGGGCCACGATCGTTGACCCGCACGATCACCGATTCGCCGTTGTCCAGGTTGGTGACGCGGGCGAAGCTCGGCAACGGCAGCGTCTTGTGCGCGGCGGTGAAGGCGTACATGTCGTACACCTCGCGGTTGGAGGTCAGGCGCCCATGGAACTTGGCGCCGTAATACGAGGCCGTGCCCTTCTCGGCATAGCCGCGGGTCTTGTCCATCACCTGGTACTGCTTGCCCAGCACCACGTACGGCGATTTGTTGCCGATCGCCGAGCGCGGCAGATCGACCACTTCCGGCTCCGGGATGCAGGCCACGTTGGGGATGTAGGTGGGGGTGCTGTCATTCACGCCGGGCTTGTACAGGCCGCCGGCGCGGTAGTCACCGCGCGTGCTCGGATCTTCCGCCGCCGCCTTGTAGGGCGACCCGTCAGGACAATGCGCCGGGCGTCCGCCCTTGCCCTGCACCACCGCGCCGGACGGTTTGCTGCTGCCGGCAGTGCTGCCACCCGGTTTTTTCGGCGCACTGCTGCAGGCGGCCAGTGCCAGTATCAACAGACCCGGGATCAGCCATCTGGAGCGTGCGATCGTGTTCATGCCGGCGGCAACTCCTGTCCGGCGATGGCCTGGGACAACTGGTACACGGCCATCGCGTACATTTTCGAGAGGTTGTAGCGGGTAATGGCGTAGTAATTCTGGAAGCCCAGCCAGTACTGCTTGCCGGTGCTGCCTTCCAGCGTGATCGGGGTGGCGGTCAGGCCGGCCGCGACCGGGACGCTGGGCTGGTAACCGCGCTGGGCCAACTGGGACAAGGTCCAGGTCGGTGCCCATTCGGTCGGATTGAATTCTTCGCGACCGGCCTGCAGCGTGGCCGGCACGGCGACCGGGCCACCGCGCACCCAACCGCCCTTCTTGACGAAGTAATTGGCGATCGACGAGAAGACGTCATCGTAGCTGTTGAACAGATCGCGACGGCCATCGCCGTTGCCATCCACCGCATAGTCGAGATAGCTGGACGGCATGAACTGGCCCATGCCCATCGCGCCGGCGTAGCTGCCCTTGATCGCGGTGATGTCGAGCTTCTCGTCGCGGGTCAGCGCGAACAGGCGCGCCAACTCGTCGCGGAAGAACAGCTCACGGCGCACTTCGCGCTCCAGCTTGGCCGGATCGCCGCTGCGCGGGTATTTGAAGGCCAGCGTGTACAGCGCATCGAGCACGCGGTAACTACCGGTGTTGCCGCCGTAGCTGGTTTCCACGCCGATGATCGCCACGATCACTTCGGCCGGCACGCCGGTGCGCTGCTGCACGCGCATCAGCTCCTCGCGGTGCTGGGCGAGGAATTTCTTTCCCCCCTCGATCCGCGCCTGGCTGATGAACATCGGCCGGTATTCGTTCCACGGTTTGACCCGCTCGGCCGGGCGCGACATCGCGGCGATGATCGGATCACGGATCTGCGCCTGGGCCAGGGTTGCCTGGATCTGCGCGGCGGGAATCCCGTAGCGGGCGGCGGTGTCACGCACGAAGTTGGCGCGGGCCACCTCGAAGGGCACCGGGGTCAGATCGACCGGGGCGGCATTGGCACCGGCGGCTTCGGGGGCGGCTTCGGCGGGCCCCTTGTTGCCGGCGGCCGGCGTGACCGGGACACCCGAGGCCTGCGGCGTCGGTGAAGGAGTCTGCGGCTGGGTCGCACAAGCGACCAAACCGAGCGTGAGCATGCAGGCCAGGGAGCGTCGAATCATCGCGGCAGGTTAGCAGGTCATGGATGAATTAAAACCCCTAAGACCATGAATCTCAAAGGATTGCCTGAGTTTCTTTGCGGCCGTTAAGCCCGTGTGTAGACAGGCCCTGCCTCCCCCGCCCATTCATAGTCTGACGAAGACGCCGTCGCCGTCTCGAACGCGCGGCAATGCGGCCAGGCGCATGTCCGGCTCACCGCAGCCGCCCGGCGAAGGGCCATCGAGCAACGCACGTCTCACTTTTGAGAAAGATGCAGAAGGCACAAGAGGTTCGCCGGTTGCGTCCCCATCCCCGCAGACGCAACCGGCCAAACCGGACCCGATCGGCAGCGGCGCGGCGCGCATCTCCCCAGCGCGCGCCTCGCCCTTCTGCCTGTTGGGTCAACTACTCCCCGCCAGACTCCCCATCCGCGATGCTTGGCTCAGCGCGTCGTTGTTGGCGGGCCGCCATTGTGCAGGCCGTTTACGACAAGTCCATTGATCGAGATCAAGTCACTCCATATCTGTGCGCCACTTCTCACTTTTATCTCCAGGCGTTGACAACGTTTGCACCTGAAACCGTTTTCGTGTGCTGGGCATGCGCAATCGCGGTCGCGCCGACAGCTCATGTCGCATGGACGGGCTGATGCTGCCGCGCCGCCATCACCAGCCCGAAGCTGGCCAGCAGTGAGACCGCCGAAGTGCCGCCATAACTGATCAGCGGCATTGGCACGCCCACCACCGGCAACAGGCCGGAGATCATGCCGCCGTTGACCAGCACATAGACGAAGAAGACCAGGCCGGTGGTGCCCACCAGCAGGCGCGAATAACCACAACGCGACTGGCTGGCGATCCACAGGCAGCGCGCGGTGACGAAAAGGAACAGGCTGAGCACCACCGCCACGCCGACCCAGCCGAATTCCTCTGCCAGCACCGAGAAGGCGAAATCCGTGGTGTATTCGGGCAGGAAATCCAGCGTGGCCTGGGTGCCCTGCCCCCAGCCTTTGCCATGCATGCCGCCCGAGCCGATCGCGATCTTGGACTGGATGATGTTCCAGCCGGTGCCCAGCGGATCGTTCTCCGGATACAGGAAGGTCAGCACGCGATCCTTCTGGTATTGCCGCAGCAGGCCGAACCAGGCCAGCGGCGCGGCCACCGACAACCCACCCAGCGCGACGGCCATCCACCACCAGCGCAGGCCGGCCAGCAACAGCGCGAATACCCCGCTGGCAGTCACCAGCGTGGCCGTGCCCAGGTTGGGCTGCAGCAGGATCAGCACCGCCGGGCCACCGATCAGCACCGCGGCGGTCAGCACCGCGCGCGGCCGTGGTGGCAACGGCTGCTTGTGCAGGTACCAGGCCATCATCATCGGCAGGCTGAGCTTGAGCAGCTCGGAAGGCTGCAGGTAGAACACGCCCAGGTTCAACCAGCGCTGGCCGTACTTGCCGGTGCCGACCACATAGACGGCCAGCAGTGGCAGCAAGGACAACGTGTAGATCCAGGGTGACCACGCGCGCAGCGTCACCACCGGCAGCCGCGACAGCCCCCACAGTGCGGCAAGCCCGGCGCCGTAGCGCATCGCCTGTGCATGCACGGGCCCGTCCACGCTGTGCAGGACGGCCAGGCCGGCCACCATCAGCAGGCACAGCGCGCCCACCAGGGGCAGATCCAGGGTGCGGAAAAAGAAATGGAACACGGCGCGTGCGCGCTGCAGTAGTTCGACCATGCGGACGACTCCTGTGGATGACGCGACGCACAGCGGGAGGCGACACGGCGAACAGAAAGCGGACCCGTCAGGCAGGCCGGCGCGAGCGCAGGACCGTAACACGCGCGGGCGCCGCAATCCTTAGCCGATGCGTACCGCCGGGCCACGGCGCACGCATCGCGTCTGCTCAGCCGTAGCCGCCGTGCACCGGATTGTGGCGACGCACCGCCATCACCAGCCCGAAGCCGGCCAACAGCGAGACCGCCGAGGTACCGCCGTAACTGATCAACGGCATCGGCACACCGACCACCGGCAGCAGGCCGGAAATCATGCCGCCGTTGACCAGCACATAGACGAAGAACGCCAGCCCGGTCGCGCCGGCCAGCAGCCGCGAATAGGTATCGCGCGACTGCGAGGCGATCCACAGGCAACGCCCGATCACCACCAGGTACAACGCGAGCACGATCGCCACGCCGATCCAGCCGAATTCTTCGCTCAGCACCGAGAAGGCGAAATCGGTGGTCTGCTCGGGAATGAAGTTCAGGTGCGACTGCGAGCCCTGCCCCCAACCCTTGCCATCGAAGCCGCCCGAGCCGATCGCGATCTTGGACTGGATGATGTTCCAGCCGGCGCCGAGCGCATCGCTTTCCGGGTCCATGAACATCATGATGCGGTCTTTCTGGTACGGCCGCAGCAGCCAGAACCAGGCCACCGGCGCGGCCGCAGCCACACCGCCGACCGCCACACCTACCCACCACCAGGGCAGGCCGGCCAGCAGCAGCACGAACGCGCCGCTGGCAGCGATCAGCACACCGGTGCCGAAGTCCGGCTGCAGCATCACCAACCCGGTCGGCACGCCGATGATCACCGCACTGGTCAGCACGGTGGAGAAGCGCGGCGGCAGCGGCATGCGATGCAGATACCAGGCCACCATCATCGGCAGGCTGACCTTGAGCAGCTCGGCCGGCTGCAGGTAGAACAGCTTCAGATCCAGCCACTGGCGGCCGTACTTGCCGGTGCCCAGCACGAACACGGCCAGCAGCGGGATCATGGAGACTGCATAGATCAGCGGCGTGGCCGAACGGATGCGCAGGATCGAGATCCGCGAAATCGCCCACATCGCGCCCAGGCCAACCGCGAAGCGCGCCCCCTGGGCGAACACCAGGCCGTCACCTCCAGCGCTCTTGAGCACGGCCAGGCCCATCAACATCAGCGCGGCCAGGGCCAGGCACAGCACCCAGTCCAGCGAGCTGCTGAAGCGGACGGCCATGTCGACCGCCCAGCGCAGGAAGACCTTCATCGTGGCCGCTCCGGTGCGGTCGGGGGTGGGGTGGCACTGGGAACGGGTGCACCGGGGTCCGGCGCGGGCGCGGGCGCAGGCAGGCCCACCACCACCGGCATCAGCTCCAGCGCAGCCACGGCGGCGTCGCCCGCCTCGCGCACGGCGCCATCGCCGCCATCGAAGGCGGTGATCCCGATCGCGGTCGTGCCGCGCTCGCTGTCCAGCGGCTCCAGGCCATCGGGCATTTTGCCGAGCAGCCAGGCGTCGAAAATCTTGCGTGCGATGGGCGCCGCGGCGGAGCCGCCGTAGCCGCCGCCCTCGACCGCGATCGCCACGGCGATCACCGGATGGTCGGCCGGCGCGAAACCCACGAACAGCGCGCGATGGCGCAGATGCAGTGGCAGGCTGCGCGGATTGACCGCCGCCGTACCGCGCCGGCTGATCACCTGTGCCGTACCGGTCTTGCCCGCCATCACGTACGGCGCGCCTGCGGCCGCACGCGCGCCGCTGCCGCCGGGCTGCATGGTGCCCATCATGCCCTCGCGCACCGCCTGCAGATTGCTCGGCGTGGGGCTGATCGGCTTGCTCTCGCCCGGCGGCGTGGCCGTCCAGTCCGCATCGAAACCGGCGCGCTGCTGCATCACCAGATGCGGCTGGCGCAGCTGGCCATCGGCGATGCCGGCCACGCCGTGCACCAGCTGCAGCGGGGTGACCTTCCAGTCGCCCTGGCCGATGCTGACGTTGACCGTATCACCGGGATACCAGCGCTCTTTGCGTGCCTTGAACTTGGCCGCCGGCGAGGGCAGGATGCCGCCGATCTCGCCGGTCAGATCGATGCCGGTCGGTGCGCCGAACCCGTAGTAGCCCATGTAGTGGTCGAAGCGATCGATGCCCAGATCCAGCGCCAGCTTGTAGTAGTACGTGTTGACCGACTGGGTGATCGACTTGCGCAGATCGGTCCAGCCATGCCCGCCACGGTTGGCATCGCCCCAACCGCGGGAGGTGCCCGGCAGATAGAACATGCCGGTGGACAGGATCTTGTCTTCCGGTCTGCGCACGCCACTGTCCAGGCCGGCCAGGCCGATCAGCGGCTTGATCGTCGAGCCGGGCGCGACGCCGCCCAGCACCAGGCGGTTGAACTGCGGCCGCGAGGGGTTGTCGTTGAGCGCCTTGAAATCGGCATGCGAGATGCCGTTGACGAACAGGTTGGGGTCGTAGGACGGCAGGCTGACCATCGCCAGCACTTCGCCGGTGCGCGGGTCCATCGCCACCGCCGCCCCTTCGAACTCGCCGAAGGCGGCGACCATCGCGCGCTGCAGATCGGCATCGATGGACAGGCGCAGATCGCTGCCCGACTGCGCCGCGACCCGGCCGATGGTACGGATCGCCCGGCCCTGCACGTTGGTCTCGACCTGCTCGTAGCCGACCTTGCCGCGCAGCTGCTGCTCGTAATAGCGCTCCAGCCCGGACTTGCCGATGTGGGTCAGCGCGGCATTGCCCTCGCCCAGCATCTCCAGATCCTTGTCATCGACCCGGCCGACGTAGCCGATGATGTGCGCGAACAGATCGCCGTACGGATAGCGACGGGTCAGGTACGGCTCCAGCTCCACGCCGGGGAAGCGCCAGCGGTCCACCGCGAAGCGCGCCATCTCCTCATCGGTGACACGCAGCTTCAGGGTGACCGGCAGGAAACTGCGACGGGCCTTGCGCGACTTGTTGAAGGTCTCGATGTCTTCCGGGCTCAGCGCGAGGATCTTCGACAGGCCCGCCAGGGTGGCGTCCATGTCCTTGACCTTGTCCGGGGTGATGTCCAGGCGGAACGCCGGCACGTTCTCGGCCAGCAGCCGGCCGTTGCGGTCATAGATCATCCCGCGCCCCGGCACCACCGGCCGCGGCTTGATCCGGTTGGCCTCCGAGCGCGTGGCGTAGATGTCGTGGTCCATCACCTGCAGCTTGAAGTACCACCCCCCCAGGCCGAACAGGCACACCAGCACGCCAAGGAAGCCCAGCGCGGCACGGCGCCGGAACTGTTCTGCCTCGGCATGCGGATTCTTGGCCTGGCGGCGCATGTACATGTCAGCGCCCGCGTCGCCCGAAGCGCAGCGCGTCCAGCAGCACGAACACCAGCGGCCACAGCGCCATGCCCAGCAGCGGCGCCCACCAGTACGACCACGGCAGGGTCGGCTCGCCGACCACGATGTGCACCACCGCGCTGACGATGCGGTCGTTGAACAGCAGGCCGCCGATCGCCAGGATCTGCTGGGACATCGGGAAGAAGCGGATCCGCGCGCGGAAGCGCTGCAGGATGAAGGTCAGGATCACCAGCCGCAGCGCCTGCTCGCCGAGCACGCCGCCATAGAGCAGATCGGCGATGACGCCGCTGGCGAAGGCGATGCCCAGCCCGACCCGGTCCGGTGTCTCGATCACCCAGTACGCCAGCACCAGTGCCAGCCAATACGGACGCAGCGGCTGCAGCAGCGCCGGCAACGGCAACAGGCCCAGCAGCAGCGCCACGACCAGACTCACCGGCAGCACCCAGGGTTTGTCGCGCAGGCGGCTCATCGTTGTTCCTCCGGCGGCGCGGTGCCGGTTTCGGGCGCGGGCGCGGGCGCAGGCGCGGCTGCGGCACGACGCGGCGTCACCGGTACCGGCGCGGACGGACCGGGCCGGTTGGCCTGCGGTGCATTGGCGGGCGCCGTCGCAGGTGCCGTGGTGGCCGGGGATGAACTCAGCGGCGCCGCAGCCGGGCCACCGGCCTCGCCCGCGTCGCGACGCAGGTTCGGCGGAATGCGGATCGCCTCGCCCGGGCGCAGCAGCAACACGTCGCGACCGCGGTCGAGCTGGGCGGCCGGCTTCAGCTCGCCAACCAGGAAGGCATGCGTGTCATCCGGCCGCAGCGCGGTGATGCTGCCGACCGGGAACCCGGCCGGGAAGCGCCCACCCAGCCCTGAGGTCACGATCTCATCGCCCACTTCCACCCCGGCACTGAGCGGAATGTCGCGCAGCTCCAGGGTGTCGCCGCGACCGTAGACGATCAGACGCACGCCGTTGCGGGCCACGGTAACCGGCACGGCATGGTCGGGGTCGGTGAGCAGCAGCACGGTCGCGCTGTTGCCGGTGGTGGCGATCACCTGGCCCATCAGGCCGCCGGCATCGATCACCGCCTGGCCGACATGCACGCCATCGCGGGTGCCGGCGGCCAGCACCAGCCGCTGGCGCACCGGGTCCAGGTCGATATCCAGGATCGGGGCGAGCTGTACGTCCAGTCCGCTGCGTTCGGCCACGTTGAGCAGCTCGCGCAGCTGGGCGTTGTCCAGCGCGGCGGTCTGCAGGCGGGTCAACCGCGCATTGGCGATCAGCAACTGGTTGCGCAGTTCGCGGTTCTCGGTAACGAGCTGGCCGTGGCTGGCGGCGTTGTCCTTGACCTGCGTGCCCAGGCGCCCCGGCAGGCCGGCCAGCGCCCATACCGGCTGCACCAGCACGTTGGCCTGCGCGCGCAGGCGCGACAGCCAGCCCGCCTGGTCATCGAGCACGATCAAGGTGATGGCCAACGCCAGGTAAGCGAGCAGGCGCAGCGGACTGGCGGCATCGCCCTGGCGGGAGGCTACGGGAGGACCGGCGTAAGGCGGCACAGGCGTCGACTGGAAATAATGTGGATGAAGCGCGCGGAACAAGAGCGCAGCGGGAACAGCATGCGACAACGCCCCGGCGAGGTGACGCCCGGCAAGCGACGCTTGCCGGAGGCATCACGCCGCAGAGGCGCGTCTACGATACACGGCCGGTACGGCTCACTCCGGCGCAAAGAACTCGTTGCCGTGCATGTCCACCAGCTCCAGCGCACGACCACCACCGCGGGCCACGCAGGTCAGCGGGTCATCGGCCACCTGCACGTGCAGGTCGTCGTTGACCGGCTGAACTGCGTGGCCCGCGGTGGTGGGCGTGCGCTGGCGCTGGTGGACATGCACGGCAACGAGTTCTTTGCGCCGGAGTGAGCCGTACCGGCCGTGTAGCGTAGACGC
>Ga0160469_100098_pt1 | contig 135480 bp, 123 predicted proteins | sample HID1972M_E11MG_FD_108246 | JGI IMG/M metagenome (GOLD analysis project Ga0160469, IMG submission 108246) | Enriched pill bug-associated microbial communities from UW Madison campus, WI, USA - HID1972M_E11 MG | ecosystem: Host-associated > Arthropoda: Insects > Digestive system > Unclassified ...
ACCCAACATTCGCGGTCGTTCGCGATCCGTTCCCGACGATCGCTCTCTCACGTGGTTCCCGACCACGTGACCCCGACTGAAGGGTAAAAAACGGCGCGATTTAAGCCGGGTACAAGGGCGTCGATGTGCGTTCAGTGAACTCACTTTTGCTTTTTCTTCGCTGACGCAATGCCGGGTTCAGGTATGCATATTCTCAAAGCGTGGGGGTCTGGTCCGGCATAAATCGCCTCCATGTTGGCGCCTGGTGGACGGGTCCAGCCGTCGGGAACGGCTGGAGGAAGCGATCGTCGGGAACGGATCGCGCCCGACCCGGACACGGAGACATTAATGGAGGTTTACCGCTTGCGGCGATTTATTTGCCGGGAGTCGGGATTGCTAAGGGTGTGGCGGCGAACACCCTTAGCACGTTCACCGCAGAGAAACCGACAGAGAAGCAGAGTCGCCTGGTGAACGGAACCCCATCCGACGTGCCGTAGATAGCGTATCTGCCTGTCTCAGCTCAGAAAGATGTGACTAAGAGACAGCTAAAAGGGAGAGGGAAAAATCGACGTATTTGCCCATATATCCCTCGCCCGTTTTGGGAGAGGGGTAGGGTGAGGGGAAAAGCATTAACCAACCGTGCCTCTCATCGAAGTTCCCCTTCATTTTCTGACACTATTCAGCGTATAATCCCCGCCTTTTGCACCCTTTTTAACCACCCGGAAGCATTATGAGCGCAATTTCCCTGATCCAACCGGATCGCTCCCTCTTCTCCTGGCCGCAGTATTGGGCGGCCTGCTTTGGCCCAGCGCCATTTTTACCGATGTCTCGGGAAGAGATGGATCAACTTGGCTGGGATAGCTGCGACATCATCATGGTGACGGGCGACGCATACGTCGATCACCCGAGCTTCGGGATGGCCATCTGCGGACGCATGCTGGAAGCTCAGGGCTTCCGCGTGGGGATCATCTCCCAGCCAGACTGGAACAGCAAAGACGACTTCATGCGTCTGGGCAAACCGAATCTGTTCTTTGGCGTCACCGCGGGCAACATGGATTCCATGATTAACCGCTATACCGCCGACCGTAAACTGCGTCACGACGATGCGTACACGCCAGATAACGTCGCGGGCAAACGCCCGGATCGCGCCACCCTGGTTTACACCCAACGCTGTAAAGAAGCCTGGAAAGACGTGCCGGTTATCCTTGGCGGGATCGAAGCGAGCCTGCGTCGTTCCGCGCACTACGATTACTGGTCTGATACCGTGCGTCGTTCGGTGCTGGTGGATTCCAAAGCCGACATGCTGATTTTCGGCAACGGTGAACGACCACTGGTGGAAGTTGCACATCGCCTCTCAATGGGCGAGCAGGTGTCTGATATTCGCGACGTGCGTAACACCGCGATCATGGTGAAAGAAGCTCTGCCAGGCTGGAGCGGCGTGGATTCCACCCGCCTCGACACGCCGGGTAAAATCGACCCGATCCCGCATCCTTACGGTGAAGATTTACCGTGCGCCGACAACAAACCTGTTGCGCCGAAAAAGGCAGAAGCCAAAGCCATTACCGTGCAGCCGCCGAAGCCAAAGCCATGGGAAAAAACCTACGTGCTGCTGCCTTCTTACGAGAAAGTGAAGGGCGACAAAGTGCTGTATGCGCACGCTTCACGTATTCTGCATCATGAAACCAACCCGGGCTGTGCCCGCGCGCTGATGCAAAAACATGGCGATCGCTACATCTGGCTGAACCCACCGGCTATCCCGCTTTCTACCGAAGAGATGGACAGCGTGTTTGCGCTGCCGTACCAGCGTGTCCCGCATCCGGCGTATGGCGACAGCCGCATCCCGGCTTACGAGATGATCCGCTTCTCGATCAACATCATGCGCGGCTGCTTTGGTGGCTGTTCCTTCTGTTCGATAACCGAGCACGAAGGGCGCATTATTCAGAGCCGTTCCGAAGATTCGATCATCAACGAGATCGAAGCCATTCGCGACACCGTGCCTGGTTTTACCGGTGTTATCTCCGATCTTGGTGGCCCGACCGCCAACATGTACATGCTGCGCTGCAAATCACCGCGCGCCGAGCAGACCTGTCGCCGCCTGTCCTGTGTTTACCCGGATATCTGTAAGCACATGGACACCAACCACGAGCCGACGATCAATCTGTATCGTCGTGCCCGCGAGCTGGACGGCGTCAAAAAGATCCTCATCGCCTCCGGGGTGCGCTATGACATCGCGGTAGAAGATCCGCGCTACATCAAAGAGCTGGCAACCCATCACGTCGGCGGTTATCTGAAGATTGCGCCAGAGCATACGGAAGAAGGCCCGCTGTCGAAGATGATGAAGCCGGGTATGGGAAGTTATGACCGCTTTAAAGAGCTGTTTGACACCTATTCGAAACAGGCCGGGAAAGAGCAATATCTGATCCCTTACTTCATTTCTGCGCACCCGGGCACCACTGACGAAGATATGGTTAACCTGGCGCTGTGGCTCAAGAAAAACCGCTTCCGCCTCGATCAGGTGCAGAACTTCTATCCATCGCCGCTCGCCAACTCGACCACCATGTATTACACCGGCAAAAACCCGCTGAGTAAGATTGGTTATAAGAGCGAAGATATCGCGGTGCCGAAGGGCGACAAGCAGCGTCGTCTGCACAAAGCGCTGCTGCGCTATCACGATCCGGCGAACTGGCCGATGATTCGTCTGGCGCTGGAAGCGATGGGTAAAAAGCATTTGATCGGCGGACGCCGTGAATGTCTGGTGCCATCCCCGACACTCGAAGAAATGCGGGAAGCGCGTCGACAGAACCGTCACACGCGCCCGGCGTTGACCAAGCACACGGCGGTGGCGCATCAGCGTCAGACACCGGCTGCGAATAAAAAACGCGGGAAAGTTGCGGGGCGTTAAGCCGACTGCCCGGTGGCGTTGTTGCTTACCGGGCCAACGGTTTTGTAGGCCGGATGAGCGTTAGCGCCATCCGGCATCTCAACGAAAGGTATTAACCGCCGAACTGATCCGGGTCCGGCCCGAGCCGTTTCCCCTGGTCCAGCTTCGCAATCTCACCCAGTTCGTCTTTATCCAGACGGAAATCCCATACGTCGAAGTTTTCCGCAATACGCGCAGGCGTAACGGATTTCGGGATAACCACCAGTCCGCTATCAAGATGCCAGCGAATCACAATCTGCGCCGGTGTCTTGCCGTATTTTTCCGCCAGATGGCGAATAATAGTCTGATCGAAAACCCCTTCGCCGCCCTGCGCCAGCGGGCTCCACGACTCGGTCTGGATCTTGTGCGTCGCGTTCCAGGAATGCAATTGACGCTGCTGCATCAAAGGATGAAGTTCAATCTGGTTAATGACTGGCGAGACGCCGGTTTCATCAATCAGACGTTGCAGGTGGCTCACCTGGAAATTACACACGCCGATGCTTTTCACCATGCCCTGTTTTTGCAGTTCAATCATCCCACGCCAGGCTTCGACGTAATGATCGATAGCCGGGACCGGCCAGTGCATCAGATACAGATCGACATAATCGAGTTGCAGTTTTTCGAGACTTTCCTGGAGCGCTTCCGCCGGACGTTTTTGATCGTCATTCCACAGCTTGGTGGTAATGAACAGCTCATCACGCGCGACGCCTGCACTGGCTAGTGCTTTGCCTACGCCATCTTCATTTTTATACGCGGCGGCGGTATCGATAGAACGATAGCCGACCTCCAGCGCCTTATGAATGGCGGTCACAACTTCCTCGTTGCCTGCTTTCCACACGCCGAGACCCAGTTGTGGCATGATGTTGCCGTCATTGAGCTTGATTAGTGTTGGATGTGTCATGCATTCCTCCCTTACGCCCGTCATACTTCACATTGCAGGGGCGTTGGCTGCACTCGCTCATCCCAGTCACTTACTCAAGTAAGCTCCTGGGGATTCACTCCCTTGCCGTCTTCCTGCAATGCGAATTATTTAGGGCTAGATTAAATTCACCAGAGTGCGGTGGGCGCTCCGGTGAAGTAGTAGCATTAAGTCTGGACGAAATACGAGAAAACGAAAGGTTGAGCGGAAAAACCCTTAGCGTGCCGCTTCGTAAATGCGACGGCTCACGTCGAGAGTAATATCCTGATTTTCACCGATTTGCGTCATGCCGTGCTCTTCCAGTTTTTTCAGCAGCGCGGGGATAGAGCTGCCGTCCAGACCGTAGCCGGACAGGCGCGTCGGCACACCCATCGCTTCGAAGAACTCGCGAGTCGCAGCAATGGCGGCATCAATGCGGGCATCTTCAGAACCTTCAGTAATGTTCCATACGCGTTCTGCGTATTGCAGCAGTTTGGCGCGTTTGGTATCGCGTTTTTCATTCCACAACGCAGGCAGAACAACCGCCAGCGTCTGGGCGTGATCCAGGCCGTGCATTGCAGTCAGCTCATGGCCGAGCATATGCGTCGCCCAGTCCTGCGGCACGCCAGCGCCAATCAGACCGTTCAGCGCCTGAGTCGCCGCCCACATCACGTTGGCACGCACGTCGTAGTTTTCTGGCTCTTTCAGCGCTTTCGGGCCTTCCTCAACCAGCGTCAGCAGAATACCTTCGGCGAAACGGTCCTGAATTTTGGCGTTTACCGGGTAGGTCACGTATTGTTCAACGGTGTGAATGAAGGCATCCACCACGCCGTTTGCGACCTGACGCGGTGGCAGGGTGTAGGTGTATACCGGATCAAGAATGGCGAAGACTGGCTGCACGTTCGGGTTCATGAACGCCTGTTTGTCGCCGGTGGTTTTGCGAGAAATTACCGCACCCATATTGGATTCAGAACCGGTCGCAGGCAGCGTCAGCACGGAGCCCATCGGGATAGCACTTTCAATCTTGCTGCCGCCGGTTTGCAGGATTTCCCACGGGTCAACGCCGTCAGCATACTGCGCAGCCGCGGCGATGAATTTGGTGCCGTCGAGTACGGAACCGCCGCCTACGGCCAGCAGGAAAGTGATTTTTTCTTCGCGGGCAATTTTCACTGCGTTCATCAGCGTTTCATAAGATGGGTTTGGCTCAATACCGCCAAACTCCAGCACGTTGAGGCCGTCCAGCGCGGTCATGACCTGGTCCAGAACGCCGGTTTTTTTGACACTGCCGCCGCCGTACGTGACGAGGACGCGTGCATCTGCCGGGATTTGCGCCCGTAGTTCTGTGATAGCGCCTTTACCGAATAAAATACGCGTTGGAGTGTGCAGATTGAAATTAAACATAGGTTTTCCCTTCATAACGGGTGAAAAAGACGGTAGCGACAGGGCTACCTGATGGAGTGTATTGTGGTCCTGTAGGCTGTTTGTCTCAATGCACATTCCTGCCTATGTATTGCCCATTTCTCCTGCGGGCTGGAGAATATGAATATTATTGTCCACAATACATCCATCGAAATACGTCCCGGATATCGCTAAAAATGAACCGTGAAGAGACCTGTCTGCTGCTGACGGAGAAAATTAAGCAGCTGAAAAGTAATGAAGAAAAGCTCATTCATCTGTTGCCGGATATTCGCCTGTTGTACGGCACGCAGCCGGGGACCCGCACGCCGGTGATGTACCAGCCGGGCATCGTATTCCTCTTTTCCGGCCATAAAATAGGCCACATTAACGAGCGCGTTTTCCGCTATGACGCCACGGAATACCTGCTGTTGACGGTGCCATTGCCGTTTGAATGCGAAACCTTCGCCACGCCGGAAGTGCCGCTGGCGGGTCTGCGTCTGAATGTCGATATTCTGCAATTGCAGGAGCTGCTGATGGACATCGGTGAGGACGAGCTGTTTCAGCCTTCGATGGCCGCCAGCGGGATTAACTCCGCCACGCTATCCGATGAAATCCTCTGCGCCGCCGAGCGTCTGCTCGATGTGATGGAGCACCCGATGGATGCGCGTATTCTTGGCAAACAAATCATCCGTGAAATGCTTTACCACGTGCTGATGGGGCCACGCGGCGGCGCGCTGCTGGCGCTGGTCAGCCGCCAGACGCATTTCAGCCTGATTAGCCGGGTGCTGAAACGGATTGAGAGCCAGTACACCGAAAACCTCAGCGTTGATCAGCTGGCAGCTGAAGCCAACATGAGCGTTTCGGCGTTTCATCACAACTTTAAGTCAGTGACCAGCACCTCGCCGCTGCAATATCTGAAATCCTATCGGCTGCACAAAGCGCGAATGATGATGGTGCACGACGGCCTGAAGGCCAGCACGGCGGCAATAAAGGTGGGATACGAAAGCCCTTCGCAGTTCAGTCGTGAGTTTAAGCGTTACTTCGGGATCACGCCGGGCGAAGATGCGGCGCGTATTCGGGGAATGCAGGGGATGTAGTTTGCCCTCTCCCTAAACCTCTCCCACGGGGAGAGGTCATTAATCCCCTCGTCCCTATGGAGAGAGGGGCAGGGGAGAAATCAGGCGCTACAATACTTCTTCTTAATCACCACAATCACCGTGCCCAGTAAACCCACAACCAGCAGGAAAATAGGCAGGATCATCAGGAACGTCATCACCTGATCTTCGTGGCGTTTAACGAATGGGATCATGCTCAGCGCATAGCCGAAGCCCGTCACCACACCGACCCACAGCACGGCGCTTAGCCAGTTGAAAATCTGGAAGCGACGGTTAGATAAACCGGAAATGCCTGCCATCGTTGGCAGCAGGGTTCGAACGAATGCCAGGAAACGCCCGGCAAGCAGCGCCAGCAACCCGTGGCGGTCAAACATGCAGGTTGCGCGGTCGTGATATTTGTCCGGCAGCTGCGCCAGCCAGCCTTTCACCACTTTGGTGTTGCCAAGCCAGCGGCCCTGAATATAGCTCAGCCAGCAGCCGAGACTGGCGGCAGCGGTCAGAATGGCGAGTGTCGGCACAAAATCCATCACGCCTTTGGCGATCAGCGCACCGGCGAGCAGCAACAGGCTATCTCCCGGCAAGAAGGACGCGGGCAGCAGGCCGTTTTCTAAAAACAGCGTGGCGAACATCACCAGATAAACAACACCCACAACGTGGGGATCCGCCAGCGCGGCAAAATCATGCTGCCAGAGTGCGGCGGCAATCTCCTGGATAACAACCATGGACTTTCCTGTGGACTGACATTTTCTGAGTGTATTGTACTCCTGAATCGCCCGGGATGCCTTGATCCCAGGCGCAACAATTCCGGCAGTTTTTGCAGGGACTGTCTGAAATTGTGTCCATCAGGTTGCCACTTTACACGATGCGCTCGAAACCGGCCGATAAATCCACAAGAAGATCGTCAACATTCTCTAAACCAATGTGCAAACGAATCAGCGTACCGCTGAAGTCGGGCTTGCCGTTGGGGCGGATGTCCGCCAGCTGTTCTGGCTGCGTCGGCAGGATAAGCGACTCGAAGCCGCCCCAGGAATAGGCCATGCTGAACAGCGTAAAGTTATCGAGATACGCCGCCAGCTCGCTATCGTTCAGGCGCTTTTTGAGCACGAAGGAGAACAGGCCGCTGCTGCCCGTAAAGTCTCGTTTCCAGAACTCATGACCTTTACTGCCCGGTAGCGCCGGGTGATTGACGCGTTCAACCTGCGGATGCTCAGCCAGCCATTCGGCAATTTTCAGGCTGCTTTCGTGATGCTGACGCAGACGCACGCCGAGCGTACGCAAGCCACGACTGGTCATATACGCGGTATCGGCATCCGCCATTTGCCCCATCAGATAGGCGTTTTCGCGCAGCTGGTCCCAGCAGCGAGCATTGGAAACGGCGGTGCCAATCATGCCATCGGAATGACCAATCAGGTATTTGGTGGCGGCCTGAATCGAAATATCGATATCAAATTCGAGGGCTTTAAACAGTACGCCGGCGGCCCAGGTGTTATCGATCATGATGATGGCGTCAGGCGCTTTGCTACGTACGGCGCTGACAATGGCCGGAACGTCATGCACTTCCATGGTGACGGAACCCGGGGATTCCAGGAACACCACTTTGGTGTTGGGCTGAATCAGGTCGGCAATTCCGGCGCCAATAAGCGGGTCGAACCAGCCGGTGGTGACGCCGAGTTTGGCGAGAATTTTTGTGCAGAAATCCTGGCTAGGCTCGTAGGCGCTGTTGGTCATCAGCACGTGATCGCCCTGTTCGACAAACGCCAGAATCGTGTTGGCAACCGCAGCCGCGCCGCATGGGAACAGAGCGCAACCGGCACCGCCTTCCAGTTCGCACATCGCTTCCTGTAAAGAGAAATGGGTCAGGGTGCCACGACGACCATAAAACAGCTCGCCTTTGGCGCGGTTGCGGGTGGCCTGCTTCTTGGCTTCAACGGTCTCGAAAACGAGGGATGACGCGCGCTGAATCACGCTGTTCACCGAACCCTGGGTGTATTTTTTACTGCGGCCAGCATTCACCAGCACGGTATCAAGTTGTTTTTTGGACATGTTTTTGTCACCTGTTTTTATACGTCTGGACGTCTAAACTAACATGATTGTTTCGGGTTGTACCTTGTGCGAACAGATTAAGCAGAAAATTTTGCCAGAATATGCCAAAGCACCTTTTTTACTGCGTGAGCGCAATGAAAGTTAGCGATGATTGCGTCAATATGTAAATAGTAATGAGAACGACTATCAATTCGACGACGTTTTGATATTATTACGCTCAGATTTTGTGATTTAGATCCTGGAGATACAGAGTGGGTAATAATTTGATGCAGGCGGATCTCTCCGTTTGGGGTATGTATCATCATGCCGACATCGTAGTTAAGGTGGTAATGATCGGCCTGATTCTGGCATCGGTTGTCACCTGGGCAATCTTCTTCAGCAAAAGTACCGAACTGCTGTCGCAAAAACGCCGCCTCAAGCGTGAGCAGCAGCAGCTGGGTGAAGCCCGCTCTTTGAATCAGGCCAGCGAAATTGCCGCCGCTTTCCCGGCGAAAAGCCTCAGCCTTCAGTTGCTGAACGAAGCGCAGAACGAACTGGAACTTTCTGAAGGTGCCGAAGACAACGAAGGTATTAAAGAACGTACCGGTTTCCGTCTGGAGCGCCGCGTCGCTGCCGCCGGTCGTCATATGGGCCGTGGTAACGGTTATCTGGCAACAATCGGTGCGATTTCACCGTTTATCGGTCTGTTCGGCACCGTATGGGGCATCATGAACAGCTTCATCGGTATCGCCCAGACGCAGACCACTAACCTGGCCGTTGTCGCGCCAGGTATCGCAGAAGCGCTGTTGGCGACCGCCATTGGCCTGTTCGCCGCAATCCCTGCCGTGGTTATCTACAATATTTTCGCCCGCATGATTGGCAGCCACAAAGCGCTGCTCGGTGATGTGGCGGCGCAGGTTCTGCTGCTGCAAAGCCGTGACCTCGACCTCAATAACAGCGGCGCTCAGCCGGTGCGTACCGCCCAGAAATTACGGGTAGGGTGATAGCCAATGGCAATGCGTCTAAACGAAAATCTGGACGATAACGGCGAAATGCATGAAATCAACGTGACGCCGTTTATCGACGTCATGTTGGTACTGCTGATCATCTTCATGGTGGCGGCTCCGCTGGCGACCGTTGATGTGAAAGTGAATCTGCCGGCGTCCTCCAGCCAGCCGCAGCCGCGTCCGGAAAAGCCGGTTTACCTGTCGGTGAAAGCGGATAACACCATGTTCCTCGGCAACGATCCGGTAACCGACGACACCATGGTGAATGCGATTAACACGCTGACCGAAGGCAAGAAAGACACCACCATCTTCTTCCGTGCGGATAAAACCGTAAACTACGAGACGATGATGAAGGTGATGGATACTCTGCATCAGGCGGGATATCTGAAAATCGGCCTCGTCGGTGAAGAACACGCCGCCGCGAAAAAATAAGCAGCATCATTAATGAAAAAACCGGCCTCGCGCCGGTTTTTTTATGCCCTAAGTTAAATCGATAACTCGCTGATATATCCTGTTTTTTTCTCTTCTGTACGCCGCCCACTTTTTTGTTGATCGCCACTGGCAGGCGTGACAAACCTCTCTACGCTTATTCAGGCACATCATAAAAAAAGCACCGTGAACACGGGGCAACACACCACCTGCACAGCATGGGAGTTCATTATGACCCTGGCGTCTTTACTCAGCACAGCTTCCTCTTCTCGTGACCTCATTTCTCTCACCGCCATTCGTCAGCGGGCCGACCGCCTGATGCTGGCGCTGGTCTGGATCCTGTGGGCCATCTGCCTGACGATTGGCCTGCTAACGGCGCAGACCGGCACCGCGTTCATTGCCGGTAGCCTGCTGGCGGCAATCGCCACGCTGGCCTGCGTTCTGTTGTCAGGCAAACTGGTGACGCGTCTGTTATTCGCTTTCATTCTGATGGCCTTTTCCGCGCTACTTATCCAGCTCGGCGGCGGAGAAACGGAATACCATTTCTCTGTGTTCGTGCTGCTCTCGGCGCTGCTCGCCTGGCGCGACTGGAAGCCGCTGGTGATGGGGGCGGCGGTGATTGCCCTGCATCATCTGGTCTTCAACTATTTGCAGGCTGATGGGCTGTTCGGGGTGGTGGTTTTTGCGATGGGGCCGGGGCTCGATATGGTCATTACCCACGGAATTTTCGTGGTGGCGCAAACCATCATTCTGGTGCTGATGGCGCTGCGGATGGCGCAGGACGCGCGCTCCGCCAGCGAAGTGGCCAAACTGGCGTCGGTAATCAACCGCGAGCCGGGGATTTTGACTCTCACGCAGGATGCGCAGGCCAGCCACTCGTCATTTGCCCGAACGTTTAGCCTGACCTTAGGCACCATGCGCAGCACGCTCGAACAGGTCACTCACGGCGTGACGCAGCTGCTCGACGATGCGCAGACGCTTTTGCAGCGCAACACCGCGCTGTCGGAGCGTACCGATAATCAGGCACAGTCGCTGGCGGTCGCGGCCAGCGCGATGTCCCAGCTGCTTGGCGTGGCGGCGCAAACCAGTGAAATGGCCAGCGAGGCGAGAGGGCTGGCGCTCAAGGCCAGCGACGTGGCGCAGCAGGGCGGGGAAAACATCCGCGCGGCGATGGCGTCGATGGTGCACATTCGGGATGAATCGCTGCGTATAAACGGCATACTGGAACTGATTGATGGCATCGCATTCCAGACCAACATTCTGTCGCTCAATGCCTCGGTCGAAGCCGCGCGAGCAGGCGTGCACGGCAAAGGCTTTGCCGTCGTTGCGGCGGAAGTGCGGACGCTGGCGCTACGTTGTGAAAGTGCGGCCAAAGACATTCGCCAGCTGATTGCCGCCTCGGTGGAAAGCACGCAACGGGGAGCGAGCCAGGTGGAGCAGGCCGGAATGACCATGCAGGTGATGATTGGCAGCATCGAGAGCCTGCATAGCCTGGTGGAAGCCCTGGCTATGATGAGCGATCAGCAGCGCGCCACCATTTTGCAGGTAGGTGGCAGCATCGCGAGCATCGACGCCAGCGTGCAGGAAAACCTACAGCACGTGGCGCAGACCATGCAGGTGGCGCAGCAGCAACAGCGACAAACCGGCGAGCTGAAGACCGCGATTTCCGTCTTCAGGCTGGTGTAATCAGGCTTTTTTAGCGACTGGCGTCGGGAGGTTTTCTACCGGTGCCACAATATTGACGCTGGCGGTGCGGCAGTTGCCGTCGGCGAGCTTGCGCGTCAGGCGCAAGGTGGCGGTTTCGCGGGCCAGAATATGCTGATAGCTCGCTTCAACATGTGCGAGGATCTTCTCTTTTAGCTGCGGATTTCGGGTCATTACCTCGGCCAGCGCCGCGCCGTAGATCTCTTCTTTCACCTGGAAGGCGTAAATCTCCCGGCGGTACTGCCACTTCATACGGACCAGCGCTGCGGGAATCGACACCAGCGCTTTGGCTGTCTCTTCAATCATCGCATTCTTTTCATTTTTTAGCGCCTGAAGATTATGCTTCAGAATGACGGCGTCGCTGTTTCTGTCGTCTAAAGTCAAATAGACGTTATTATCTTCACCCTCTTTCATTTTTATTCGGCCTGAAAATCATAAAAAAGAGGGGCTGATTTTTCGCACGTAATCAAATTAAGCCAAATTTCGTTTCCGGCGTCGTTAATTTTGTTGGTGTATTCGGCGATAATTTGACTTAATTCCTGGCTGTCTATTTCACCTTCCAATTGCAGATCGTTGAGAACCCGAGCGAACGCTTCTATTTTAACCACCCGAAACAACCGGTCTTTAATATGGCGGTCGCGCTCCTCCAGCAGCATATTGCGCGATTGGCCATGCCTAACCGGCGCGGATAATATATCTGCGGCGATATTTCCGAGGGTCATCTCCCCCTGAGTTAAATCAGCATTATTTTCTGCTGCGCCGGTATTTTGTTCTGCGCTGGAAATGTGAAAGCGTTCCGGAATCAGCGACTCGGGTATCATGCCTGATGTCCTTTTGGTTTCAACAGGATAAGGGCGATAAAGGTGTGAGGTTCGTTGACAATATCATGGTGTAAATTTAAAATCAAAAAAAATGGAGCCAACCATGAACAGTATTATCTATTTCGTGATAGCCCTGCTATTGCTGACGGTTGTTATTCTTTGCGTTATCTCTGGTCTGTTTAAAAACGACGTGGTGGAAGAAAAAGCGCTGCCTGTTCAGGTGAAATTGCTGAGTAAAGAAGAGGGTGAAGACCATTTTTCGATGCTCATGAACGCAATAACACCGATATGGTACTGGCGGGTAAATCATGAATATATTGATTTTCTTCACGCCACAATAAAGCGGATGAGTATCACCGAATTAAATGCTACGACGGGCTTATTTGAGGCCCAGCGGCGGTGCAGCGATCTCAATTCGGCAGTGTACAAATATTACGACAATATAAAAAAGCGCTGTCTTAACGGGGAGAAAGTTCCGCGGGGCGACCTCGACGTGTTGAACCTGCAGCAGTGTTTTAGGGAGTTTAGTTTACATGCTTACCCTGAGCTGGTGGCGCTGGTGTGGCCGGAGTTTCAGCGGCCAGAGGTTGATCCGCTGGCAGTGTAAGAGGGAGAGTCTGTATGGTCTGATGTCCTCACCCAGGCCCTCTCCAACGGAGAGGGCCTGGTAGCGGGGAAACCCACGTTATTTATCCGACGACGCCTGCCAAAGATTCAGCTGTCCGTCCGCCACGTGCTGGTCAATCTGCGCCAGCTCCTGCGGCGTAAAGGTGAGATTGTTCAGCGCCTGAACGTTCTCCTCCAGCTGCTCCGGGCGGCTCGCGCCAATCAGCACCGACGTCACCCGGTTATCCTTCAGCAGCCAGCTCAGCGCCATCTGCGCCATGCTTTGTCCGCGTGACTGCGCCATTTCCTGCAACAGACGCAGGCTCTGCAAATTACTCTCGCTGAGCATATTTTCCGTCAGCCCGCGCGCTTTCTTGCCTTCGGTCTGCATCCGTGACCCGTCCGGGATCCCGTTCAGGTATTTACCCGTCAGCAGACCCTGCGCCAGCGGCGTAAAGGCAATGCAGCCGACGCCGTTATTTTCCAGCGTATCCAACAGCCCGGTGTTATCCACCCAGCGGTTCAGCAGGTTGTACGACGGCTGATGAATCAGTAGCGGGATTTTCCACTCGCGCAGCAGACCCACCATTTGCTGAGTGCGCTCGGTGGAATACGACGAGATGCCGATATACAGCGCCTTGCCGCTCTGCACCGCCTGAGCCAGCGCCGCGGCGGTTTCTTCCATCGGCGTTTTCTCATCGACGCGGTGAGAATAGAAAATGTCGACGTACTCCAGGCCCATACGCTTCAGGCTTTGGTCGAGGCTCGCCAGCAAATACTTGCGCGAACCGCCGGAGCCGTAGGGGCCGGGCCACATGTCGTATCCCGCTTTGGTAGAGATAATCAGTTCATCGCGCCAGGCGGCGAAATCTTCACGTAGCAGACGACCAAAGTTCTCCTCGGCGCTGCCCGGCGGCGGCCCGTAGTTGTTGGCGAGGTCAAAATGGGTAATGCCTAAATCAAAGGCTTTACGCAGCAGGTCACGCTGAGAATCGAGCGATTGAATGTGACCAAAACTGTGCCACAACCCCAGCGACAACGCGGGAAGCTGCAACCCGCTGTTGCCACAATAGCGATACTGCATCTGTTGATAACGTTCGGAACTGGCGAGCCAGGACATGGAAGCTCCTTCTGGTCTATATTTTGAAACGACGTTTCTATACTAGCGCCTGAAAATGTTCCGGTAAGTTCGGGCGATCACACTGCTGGCGATTAATAAGGGAGAACCCCGATGACCCGACTGACGGCGAAGGACTTTCCACAGGCGTTGCTGGATTACTACGATTACTACGCTCACGGCAGAATCACCAAGCGTGAATTCCTGCAAATGGCGGGGAAATATGCCGTCGGTGGCCTCACGGCGCTGGCGTTATTTAACCTGCTCAAACCCAATTACGCGCTGGCGGAGCAGGTGGAATTCACCGATCCGGCCATCAAACCGGAATACATTGAATACCCTTCGGCGAACGGACACGGCAAAGTGCGCGGCTATCTGGTCACACCGACGGGCGGAAGCGGGAAATTCCCGGCGGTGGTGGTGGTGCATGAGAATCGCGGTCTGAATCCGTACATTGAGGACGTAGCGCGACGCGTCGCCAAAGCCGGGTTTATCGCACTGGCGCCGGACGGGCTGACGTCGGTAGGCGGATATCCGGGCAACGACGACGAAGGACGTGCGTTACAGCAGCAGGTCGACCCAACCAAACTTATGAACGACTTTTTCGCCGCCATTGAGTTTATGCAAACGCATCCGCAGGCCACGGGCAAAGTCGGGATCACCGGTTTTTGCTACGGCGGTGGCGTCTGCAACGCTGCGGCTGTGGCCTACCCGGAGCTTTCATGCGCGGTGCCGTTCTACGGTCGCCAGCCGCCGGTTGCCGATGTGCCGAAAATCAAGGCACCTCTGTTATTGCATTACGCCGCGCTGGATAAAGGCATTACTGACGGTTGGCCCGCATACGAACAAGCGCTGAAAGCGAATGATAAGGTGTATGAAGGTTACGTTTATCCCGGCGTGAACCACGGTTTTCTCAATGATTCGACTCCACGCTATGACCCGACGGCGGCTGAGTTGGCGTGGAAACGTACCCTCGTCTGGTTCAATCGCTACCTGACGTAAAAGTTTCACAAAAAAATAATCACAAAACGTTAGGAATTCTCAAGGATCTGCCGATAACGAGGGGTGTTGTGATGCGTGTCACAATCCCCTTGAAACGGCCAGGAGAATTTATGCATTTGCTTCGTAACTTTACCATTCGGATGGTCATGCTGGTCATCCTCGGGATCTTTGGTTTGCTGTGGTCCGGTGTCGGACTTTACAGCGTCTATTCCTTATCGAAAGTCGTCCAGGGTAATGCGGTCGATCGCGAACTCGTCACCCAGATGACGCTACTGAGCCAGGGCAACGATCAGTATTTTCGTTTTGTCACCCGCCTGAGTCGCGCGATGGAAACCAAAACCGCAGGCGGCAACCCGGATTTCGCTCCCGCACAACAGGCGCTGGATAACATGCGCGGCAAGCTGGATGCACTGAAAGCGGTGTCGCCCGGCCCGATGGACGCACAGGTTTCCGCGGATACGCTGGCGAGCTGGCAGGCGCTGCTCGATGACGGCGTTTCTCGGCAGATGCAGCTCGCGACTCAGGGCTCGGCGGATGAATACCGTCAGCAGGCTACCCAGGTCACGCCCGCATTAAGCCGCGCATTCGGTGCCAGCACCGAAAAATTTAATGTGCGCGCCAATATCGCCCTCGATAACACGCGCGTGGTGGTCGATCACCTGACGTCTGTCACCCGTACGCTGCTCATTACTGCGGTCATTATTGGCCTGCTTTTGCTGCTGTTCTCCGACCGTTATCTGGCCAGCATGCTGGTTAAACCGCTGGCGCGCGTGCGTCAGCATTTCCGTCTGATGGCGCAGGGCGATCTCAGCCAGCCGATGGCTCCGTTTGGCCGCAACTGCGTCGGACAACTGGTGCCGCTACTGAACAGTATGCAGGACAGCCTGCGCGAAGCGGTGAGCACTATTCGCAGCGGCAGCGACAATATCTGGCGCGGCGCGACGGAAATTTCCTCCGGCAACAATGACCTCTCTTCGCGCACCGAAGAGCAGGCGTCGGCCCTCGAAGAAACCGCGGCAAGCATGGAACAGCTCACCGCTACCGTAAAACTCAATGCCGATAACGCGCAGCAGGCGAGTCAGCTGGCAGTGGTCGCCTCGCAAACCGCAGGCAAGGGCGGGTCGCTGGTGAATGCGGTGGTCGACACCATGTCCGGTATTGCCGACAGCTCGAAGAAAATCGCCGAAATTACTACCGTCATCAATAGCATCGCTTTCCAGACCAATATTCTGGCGCTAAATGCGGCGGTGGAAGCGGCGCGCGCGGGTGAGCAGGGTCGCGGCTTTGCGGTAGTTGCAGGCGAAGTGCGTAATCTGGCAAGCCGCAGTGCGGGTGCCGCAAAAGAAATTGAAGGGCTAATTACGGATTCCGTGGCGCGTATCAATAGCGGCGTGCGGCTGGTGAATGACACCGGCCAGACGATGGACGCTATTCTCAACGCGGTACAGGAAGTCACCACCATCATGAAGCAGATTGCCAGCGCGTCGGCGGAACAGAGCAAAGGCATTGCTCAGGTCGGCGTGGCGATTTCACAAATGGACAGCGTCACTCAGCAGAACGCTTCGCTGGTGGAGCAGGTGTCGGCGGCAGCGTCGGCGCTGGAACAGCAAACCCACGAACTACAGCGTTCGGTACAGCAGTTCCGCTTATCGGCAGAGGAAACTATTGCACCTGCGGCAATGGCACCCCGCGAAAAATCCACGACGTCCCCTGAATGGGTCGCTTTCTGACAATCGCTGGGACATGCTCAACATTATGGCGGGTTATCGCGACGAGCGATAATCAGTCGGCGGAAAGGGAAATCAGTGTCTGTCCAATGGCCGCGCCGTTTTTGCCGGTGTGTTTAATCTGATACATCGAGATATCAGCCCGCAGAAGCGCGTCGTTAAAATCGTCGTCGTGCAGCACTTCATTAATGCCTATCGATGCGCCTACCGAGGCGGTGCCGCTGACCAGTTCGAACGGCGTCAACGCCGCGCGCAGACAGTTGTGCGCGGTGCTCCAGATAAGCAGGCTGCTGAGCGAAAACGGCAGCAGCAGCACAAACTCATCACCCCCCAGCCGCCCAACGACGGCACCCGGCGGACAGGCGTCACGCAGGCGCTTGCTAAGCTGAATAAGCAGTTCGTCACCGCAGCGATGGCCGAACCGGTCATTCACCGCTTTAAAATCATCCAGATCGATAAACGCCACGCACATGGCGTCGTCACGCTGCATCTGCGCGAAGTGTTTTAACAGCGCATGGCGATTGGCGAGCCCGGTGAGCGGGTCGTGATTGGCGAGCAGGGAGAGCTGTTCCTCGTACTGCTTCTCCTTGGTCATGTCGATGTGGGTGCCGGTGACCTTCAGCGGTTTGCCGTCATCATCCCACTCGCTCACGCGCCCGCGATCTAATACCCAGGTGATGGTGCCGTTTTTATGCTGCATCCGATGCAAGGCTTCGTAATAGGGCGCTCTGCCTTCCAGGTGACTGTAAAAGGCATCGAGGACCTGCTGGCGGTCTTCCGGGTGCAGGTGTTCCCGCCACACGTCAAAATGGGCGCTCAGGGCTTTCGGCTGATAGCCGAGCATCGCGCCCCAGCGGCGGTTGAAAATAATTAATTTCCCGCTGGGAATATCCAGTTGCCATAAACAGAGCCCGGTGCCGTCGAGCGCAGCACTGAGCTTACTCTTCGCGTCACGAGCAATGCGTAGCAATCGGGCGTTATGCTTTTTCAGATTCTGGATCTGTTGTTTCAGGGCGATTTCAGACATTTAGATGCCATATGCCGGAGGAAGACATATTCATACTAATAATGTATTGGCGTGTAAATATACAGTGAGAAAAAAGTGACCGGGCAATGACGCCCGGTCGACGGGAAGGGCTTAACCCTGGCGTTTATCTTCAGTGTTGGTGTCGAAATCACTGGCAGAGTGACGCTCATGCAGCTGCTCGTTCAGCGGCCCTTGAGCGCGGTTTACGATGCGTCCGCGTTTTACCGCCGGACGATTGCCCACGTCATGCGCCCAGCGAAGCACGTTTTTGTAGCTCTCTGCGTCGAGGAATTCCGCCGCGTTGTACACCGCGCCCAGCACCACGTTGCCGTACCACGGCCAAATCGCCATATCGGCAATGGTGTACTCTTCGCCCGCCACATAGCGACTGCGCGCCAGCTGTTTATCCAGCACGTCGAGCTGACGCTTGGCCTCCATGGCGTAGCGGTCGATGGCGTACTCAATTTTGACCGGGGCGTAGTTATAGAAGTGACCAAATCCGCCGCCGAGGATCGGAGCCGCGCCCTGTAGCCAGAACAGCCAGTTCAGCGCTTCGGTCCGAGCCGCCGGGTCTTTAGGCAGGAAGTGACCAAATTTTTCCGCCAGATACAGCAGGATCGAACCGGATTCAAACACGCGCAGCGGCGGGTTCACCGAGTGATCGCTCAGTGCCGGAATTTTTGAGTTCGGGTTCACGTCGACAAACCCGCTGGAGAACTGATCGCCGTCGCCGATGCGGATCATCCACGCGTCGTACTCCGCGCCTGTCACGCCGAGCGCCAGCAGCTCCTCGAGCATAATCGTCACTTTCTGCCCGTTCGGCGTGCCCAGTGAATAAAGCTGCAGCGGGTGCGTGCCTACCGGCAGGTCTTTCTCGTGCGTCGGGCCAGAAACCGGACGGTTGATATTGGCGAACGCGCCGCCGTTGTTTTGCTTCCACTCCCAGACTTTCGGAGGTTGATAATCATTCTTAGACATACAAAAACCACCTTGTTGTTTGAGATATTTCCCCGTCATTCTTAGAGTCGCAGGTGCGTTGGCTGCACTCTCTCACCCCAGTCACTTACTTAAGTAAGCTCCAGGGGATTAGATCTTTTGCCGCCTTCCTGCAACTCGAATAATTTAGGGGAACAAAAGGAGGAGTGTAGCAGGTGATAAAGCCGAGCTTTAGCATTCAGAGTCGTGATGGCCTTAACGGCTTATTTTAAAAACATCTTATATAGATCAATACGGATATAAGCTTAAGCGAAAATCGCATTTCAAATCGTGTGGGAAAGGCTCCAATATGCGCGCTGAACTGCGCCCGTTGGCAGACAATAATAATGATGGCAAGGAGTTAATAAAGCATGCGCAAGTTGGTTTTCTCCGCCGCGATGATGTCGCTGGCCTTAGGTCTCGCTGGATGCGACGATGCAAAAAATAATGACACCGTAAACGCTCCCTCCGCCAATCAGAATGCTGCGCCGAAAGACGGCGGCTCGCTGATTATTGGCATTACCTCCGGCGATCCGCTGGCGGTGAACCCGATTTACGCCAGCGACCGCACCACGCTGACCATCATGCAGGCGTTGTATGCGCCGCTCTACAGCTACAACGACGGAAAAATTGAGTGGGGTCTGGCAGAAAGCCTGACGCCTTCTGCTGATAATCTGAGCTACACCCTGAAGCTGAAACCGAATCTGAAATGGCAGGACGGCCAGCCGCTGACCGCCGATGACGTGGTGTTCACCTTCAGTAAATTGCTGGACGAAAAGCAGCACAGCTTCTTCCGCAGCATGTTCATGTTCGGTGGCAAACCGGTGCAGGTCAGTAAAGTCGATGATCTGACGGTGAAATTCACTCTGCCGCAGGTCAGCGCCGCATTTGTTGGCACCCTGGTGCAGATTTACCCGATTCCGCAGCACGTGTTCGCCAACGAAAGCGACCTGGAAAAGAGCAGTAAAAACGATGCGCCGGTTGGTTCCGGGCCGTTCAAATTCAAAGAATACCGCGCGGGACAGTATTACGCTTTGACGCGTTTTGACGATTACTGGAACGGCAAAGCGAAACTCGATTCCGTCACTTACCGCTTCGCCAAAGACAGCAACTCCGCCAACCTTGCGCTGCAAAACGGCGAAATCAACATGAAGATGGTTGATCCCCAGGACGTGTCGCGCCTGAAAAGCACCGGCAAATTCGACTTTGTGGTTTACCCGGAAGGGCGTCTGGCGTACATGACGTTCAACCAGAACGTGCCGGTGATGAAGAGCAAAGCGCTGCGTCAGGCGATTGCGTACGCCATCAACAAAGACGACCTGGTCACTACCGCGTTTACTTCTCAGGACTACGCCAAACCGGCAACGTCATTCCTGACGCCGGACACGCTGTACCATTCTGACGACGTCGAACAGTACAAATACAATCTGCAAAAAGCCAAAGATCTGCTGAAAGCCACCGGCGCCCCGGCCAATCTCAAACTGCGTCTGGCCTACGTTAATACCAACAAAACCCAGGAGAGCATGAGCCTCTATATCCAGCAGCAGCTGAAAGCGTTAGGCATTAACGTTGAGCTGATGCCGCTGGATGCTAACGCCATGTCGCAGCGCAGTCTCGATATGCAAAGCACGGCGTGGGAGCTGAACCTCGGGGGTTACATCATGGGCGCAGAGCCGGACGGCTATAAATCGCTGTTCATGAGCAACGAAGCCTACAACTACGCGCATTATAAAAATCCGCAATTCGATGCGCTGTGGGATAAAGGGTCCATTGAGACCGATGCCGCCAAACGCGGTGAAATCTACAAGCAAATCCAGCAGACCGTTGCGAACGACATGACCTACTACCCGATTGCGTACACCAACGCGACCGTGGCAGTCGACAAGCGTTTTGGCGGCACCGCGGAAGCCGAACCGAAGCCGGTGTATATGTTCCAGGATCTGTCGAAAATCTATCAAAAATAATCTGTTAGCCCCCAGCTTGGGTGACACCGTTATTTTAAGGTTGTGATATTCGGGGCGACCGCCGGGTCTGGCCTCCCTCCGGGAACCAGATCCTGGCGTTTCCCCGTATGCATTGCCTGAGATAAACGGTGTCACCCTTGCGGGGGCTTTTTTGTGAAGGGAATGTCGTGAACGCAATGCTAACGCGTCGGCTGCTGCAACTGCTGCCGATGCTTTTCTTTATTTCACTGGTCGCTTTTTTACTGGTGAAACTCGCGCCGGGCGATCCCGTGCAGGCGTACATCACGCCGCGCATGGCCCCGGAGGATATCGAGCGTATCCGCCAGAGCCTCGGGCTGGATAAACCGCTGGTGACGCAGTACTTCCTGTGGCTGAAAAACCTGTTTCAGGGCGACCTGGGCTACTCGCTGATTTATCACCGCCCGGTACTGGAGATGATCGTCGAACGTATGCCCGCCACGCTTGGCCTGATGGGTGCGTCGCTGTTACTGGCGATCGTGCTGGCGGTGCCGCTCGGTCTGCTGGCCGGTGCGTTTAAACATCGCTGGCTCGATCACGTCCTCAACCTGTTTGCCTATATCGGCATATCGGTACCGATTTTCTGGTTCGGCATATTGCTGATAACGGTGTTTGCGGTGCAGCTCAACTGGCTGCCGAGCATGGGAATGCGCACGATCGGCGTGGAAGACAACTGGCTCGACGTCGTGCGCCACGGCGTGCTGCCGTGTATCGCGCTGACCTTCTATAACCTCTCGACCTATGTGCGCTACGTACGTTCCAACACCATCAGCCAGCTGTCGGCGGACTATGTGCAAACCCAGCTGGCGTACGGCGCAACATATCGCACCATTCTGTTTCGCCACGTGATGAAAAACGTGCTGCTACCGGTTATCACTCTGTTTGGCCTGTCGTTTGGTGAAATGGTCGTGGGCGCGTACGTCACCGAAAGCGTGTTCTCGTGGCCGGGCATGGGGCTGCTGGGCATTCAGGCGATCTCCTCGCTCGACTACCCGCTGATCATGGCGATCATTTTGCTGTCGTCGTTAATGCTGATCGTCGGCAACCTGCTGGCGGATCTGCTGTATCGCTTCGCCGATCCCCGCATTCGTACCCAGAGGTAACCGCCGATGAGCAGACGCTGGCAAAACGTACGTCACCAGCTGCGCCGCAATCGTCCGGCGCAGTTCTCCCTTTTGGTGCTCTTTATTTTCATCCTCGCGGCGCTGGCTGCGGGGTTAAGTCCTTACGATCCGGATCAGATGTCGCTCGGTGCACGCCTGCTGCCGCCCGATGCCGCGCACTGGTTCGGCACCGACGAATACGGTCGCGATTACCTTACGCGCGCGCTGTACGGCGGCCAGATTTCGCTGATGGTCGGCTTTATGGTGATGCTGTTTTCCACGCTGATTGGCACCGTCGTCGGCACCGTGAGCGGCTATTTTGGCGGCTGGACAGACAACATCATGATGCGCGCCGTCGATATTCTGTTGGCGATCCCGGCGTTCTTTCTGCTGCTGGTGCTCAACGCGTATCTCAAGCCCGGCGTGGACAACATCATCATGATTATCAGCCTGTTGACGTGGATGAATATGTCGCGTCTGATCCGCGCCGAAACGCTGTCGGTGAAGGAGCGCGAATACGTGCTTTACGCCAGGGCGTCCGGCGAGCATCCGTTACGCATTATCGCGCGGCACATCATACCCGGCGTGTTGCCGACGATCATTGTCTCCGCGACGCTCAATATCGCGTCGGCCATATTGATGGAATCGACGCTGAGCTTTTTGGGCCTCGGCGTGCAACAGCCCGCGGCATCGTGGGGCAGCATGCTCAACAACGCGCAGTCGTACATCGGGGAAGCCACCTGGCTGGCGATGTTCCCCGGTGTGCTTATCCTGTTGACGGTATTCAGTTTTAACGTGCTGGGCGACGTGTTCCGTACCGCCTTCGAGCCGGGAGCCAATCGCGATGCATAACTTACTGGAACTCGATAATCTGCGAACATCGTTCTTCACCCGCGACGGCGAAGTACATTCGGTGCGCGGCGTGAGTTTTGCGCTGAAGCCGGGCGAACTGGTCGGCATCGTCGGGGAATCCGGCTGCGGCAAAAGCGTCACCTGTAAATCAGTGATTCAACTGCTCGGTAACAATGGCCAAATTACCGGCGGCAGCATTCGTTTTCGCGGTGAAGATCTGGCGCGTAAAACGCCGGAGCAGATGCGCAGAATTCGCGGGAACGATATCGCGATGATCTTTCAGGATCCCATGACCGCGCTGAACCCGGTGCTGACGATTGGCCGTCAGATGACCGAGATCCTCATCCGCAATAAAAGCCTGTCGAAGCGCGAGGCAAAATCCAGAGCCATCGATATGCTGACCCGCGTCGGGATTGCCGATGCCGCTAGTCGTTTCTCCCAATATCCGCACGAGTTCAGCGGCGGGATGCGCCAGCGCGTGATGATCGCCATCGCGCTCTCCTGCAACCCTGAACTGCTGATTGCCGACGAACCGACCACCGCGCTGGACGTCACCATTCAGGCGCAGATCCTGCGGCTGCTAAAATCGCTGCAACAGGAAACCGGCACCGCCATTTTGCTGGTCACGCACGATCTTGGCGTGGTGGCGCAGGTGTGCAGCCGCGTCGTGGTGATGTACGGCGGGCAGGTGATGGAGGAGGGCAGCGTCGAAGATATTTTCTGGCGGCCTTTGCATCCGTACACCCGCGGCCTGCTGGCGTCGCTGCCGCGCGCCGACGACCCGGAACACCGTTTGTCGCCGATTGAAGGCTCGCCGCCGGGGTTACTCAACCCGCCCACCGGCTGCCCGTTTGCCGAGCGCTGCCCGCAGAGGATGGCGCAATGCGACACGCTGCCGCCGTTTTATTCGAACGCTGAGGGCCACCGCACCGCGTGCTGGCTGTGGCAGGATAAGGAGATTCAGGCATGAGCCATGAACCGTTAATTCGCGTTCGCGACCTGCGTAAGCACTACGCGCTGAACGGTGGCTGGCTGGGCAAAGGGCGTGTGGTTAAAGCCGTCGACGGCGTCAGTTTCGACATTATGCCGGGTGAGACTTTCGGCCTGGTGGGCGAATCCGGCTGCGGAAAATCGACTCTCGGGCGTGCCATGCTGCGGCTGTTTGATATCACTTCCGGCGAGATTTCCTTTGCCGGGCAGGAGATTGCCCACGCCTCAGAGAAAACCCTCAAACCGCTGCGCCGCCGGATGCAGGCCATTTTTCAGGACCCGTATTCATCGCTGAACCCCGGTATGACCGTCCAGCAGCTGGTTGCCGAACCGATGCAAATTCACGGCTACAGCAAACAGGCGCAGCGTGAACGCGCCGAAGAGCTGTTGTACAAAGTGGGCCTCAAGCAGGAGCATTTGCAGCGTTTCCCACATGAGTTCAGCGGCGGTCAGCGCCAGCGGATTAGCATCGCGCGCGCATTGTCGGTGCGACCGGAGTTTGTGCTGTGCGATGAGCCGCTGTCGGCGCTGGATGTGTCGGTGCAGGCGCAGGTGGTGAATATTCTGCAAGATTTGCAGCAGGAATTAGGGCTGACGTACCTGTTTATCGCGCATGATTTGTCGATGGTGCGTCACATTTCCAGCCGGATAGGCGTGATGTACCTCGGCAAGCTGGTGGAAGTGGCGGATGCGGAGGAACTGTATCGCCATCCGGCGCACCCGTACACCCGGGCGCTGCTGGCTTCGGTGCCGCAGCCCGATCCGCGTGTGCGAAATCTGGAACTCGGCGGGCTGAAAGGCGAGATCCCAAGCCCGACCGCCGAGATTCACGGCTGTCGTTTTTGCAGCCGCTGTCCGCACGCAATGCCGGTGTGTCAGCAGCAGGAACCGCCGATGCAGGAAATTTCCCCGCGCCATTTCGCCGCCTGTTGGTTGTTTAAGGTGTAGGCGCTCTGTCACGTATCTCGCGTACCAAATCGATAAACGCTTTCAACCCCGGTGGGACGTGACGTCTGCCGGGGTAGTAAAGGCGCAATCCACCAAACGAGGGGCACCATTCGGCCATCACGCTGACCAGTCGCCCGGCGGCGATATCGTCCTGCACAAACCAGTCTGAAATAAATGCCAGCCCGATGCCGCTCAGCGCAGCGCGGCGGATGGCGCGCATTTCATTGAGCACAATACGCGGCGGCACGTTGACGGAGAATTTCTGCTGATGGCGTTCCAGCTCCCAGTGGTAAATCCCGCCGTGTGCCATGCGCATCCCGACGCTCTGATGCTGACGCAGATCGTCAGGTGCCAGCGGTGTGCCGTGTGCGGCCAGATACGCTGGCGTGGCGACGACCAGCATGCGAATGTCCCGCGTGAGCGGCACCGCAATCATGTCCTGCGGCACGGATTCCTCGAGTCGAATACCCGCGTCGTAGCCTTCCGCCACGATATCCACCATCCGCGATTCGCTGGTTATCTCCAGACGCATTTGCGGATAACGTTGCAGATATTCCTCAATCAACGGCTCGTACAGCAGCGCCACGCTCTCCTGCGGAGCGTTGATGCGCAGTGTGCCGGTTGGCGTGTCCGGCACGGCGGTAATCTCTTCCGACGCGCGCTGAATTTCCGCCAGCGCGGGCGCGATGCGTTCGACATAGCGCTCACCCGCAGGCGTCAGCGCCACGCTGCGCGTCGAACGGTTAAACAGCCGAACCTTCAGGCGGCTTTCCAGCCCGGCGACGGCGTTGCTGACCGCGGTCGCCGACATGCCAAGCTCCCGCGCGGCGGCGCGAAAACTCTGGCGGTGCGCGACGGCGAGCACCACTTCCAGCTCAGTGAATCCACTGCGATGCATAGATTATCCCGATTTTCGGTACAGTCCGTACAGGATAGACCCTCTTATCGTAGCGGTCATCTGTTTCTATACTCCTTCCACAAACTGAAAAACAGAATACGTGGAGAACAACATGCAGCACATCGACAACATCTATATCAACGGCGAATTCGTTACCCCGCACGGCGAAGAGCGTTTTGAGCTGTTCAATCCGGCCACCGAAGCGGTGATTGGCGCCGTGCGTCTGGCGGATGAAGTGGATGCCGAGCGGGCGATAGCCGCGGCGAAAGATGCCTTTGTGGGCTGGTCACGCACCACCAAAGACGAGCGTATTGCGGTCCTGAAACGCATGCATAAAGCCGTCGCCGCGCGTGAAGATGCGCTGCTCGAAGCCATCGTTACTGAATACGGTGCACCGCAGTCACGGGGCCGCTGGATGGCGCAATATCCGGCAGACGTTATCGCTCAGGCGATTGAAACCCTGGAAGAATTTGAATTCGTGGAACAGGCAGGAAGTGCGCAGGTGGTCATGACCCCGGTCGGCGTGGCGGGGCTGATTACGCCGTGGAACAGCGACGCCGGGTTTATCTGCAACAAGCTGGCGACGGCGATGGCCGCAGGCTGCACAGCGGTTATCAAACCGAGTGAAATGAGCGCCATGCAAACGCAGATTGTGACCGAAGCGCTGCACGAGGCGAATATTCCGGCGGGCGTGTTTAACATCATCACCGGGCGCGGTGAGGTGGTGGGCGACGTCATTAACCGTCATCCGGATATCGCCAAAATTTCCTTCACCGGTTCAACGGCAGTGGGCAAACACATTGTCGAAAGCAGCGCGCAATCGCTGAAACGCGTCACGCTGGAGTTGGGTGGGAAATCCCCGACGGTTATTCTTGATGATGCCGATATCGAAAAAGCCGTTCCGCTGGCGCTGGCGGCAGGCTTTATGAACAGCGGGCAGGCGTGCATTGCCGGGACGCGTATTCTGGTGCCGCGCAGCCGCCAGGCGGAATTTGAGCAGGCGTTTGCCCATGCGGTGGGCCAGGTGCAGTCCGGCGATCCGCGTCATGATAATACCGAAATCGGCCCGATGGTCAGCCGCAAACAGTGGCAGCGCGTGCAGGACTACATTCGTCTGGGTGTGGAAGAGGGCGCGAAATTGCTGGTGGGCGGCGAAGGGCGTCCGGCGGGCATGGAGAAAGGCTGGGGCGTGAAGCCGACGGTGTTTGTCGGGCATAACCAGATGCGCATCGCCCGTGAGGAGATCTTTGGCCCGGTGCTGGTGATTATCCCTTACGAAGATGACGCCGACGCACTGGCGATTGCCAACGACACGAATTATGGCCTGAATGCGATGGTGCTGGGTGGCAATACCGAACGCGCCGTGCGTATCGCGCAGCAGATTGAGTCCGGTCGCGTGATGGTCAACACCCTGGCCCATGAGCCTAAAGCCCCGTTTGGCGGCGTGAAACATTCCGGCCTGGGACGTGAAATGGGCAAATGGGGAATGCAGGCGTATCTGGAAGCGAAAACGTTAGTGGTGGGTTAACGTGGACTTGCCCGGTGGCGCTAACGCTTACCGGGCAAATTTCTGTCTAGCTCATGAGCCGTTCGGCCCATACGCTAATGTCATCTCCGCTGCCCAAATCCGGCTGCACCAGACCATTCACCATAAAGGTTGGCGACACGTGGATGCCGTTCTGACGGGCATATTTGCAATGCCATTTGATGACGGTTTGTAATTCCGGTACCGCAAACGGCTCGCTCACGTTTACCCCGCTGTAACGCTCAAGACGTTCGATAATGTCCTGCGGCGTGGCCTGCATATTCGGACCGCTGCAATGGTCGGTAAATTCAAATTCTTCACGATGATCGGCCACTGCCTGCAACACTTTTTTCGCCGCTGCTCTGCCGTCCGGTAAGGTCGACGCCGCCAGGATATAGCGAACGATCACGCCTGAAAACATATGCCACGGCTGTGATTGCAGACGAATTTTCACCGTGACGTTGTCTTCCCCAACCGCTGTCAGCAGCGCGTCGAGTTTGTTGAACGCCTTCACCGAATAGGGGCAAGTTGGTTCCAGAAAAACCTCGAAAGTCCGTGGACCGTGACCCCATTCCAGTGCCTGTGCCTGTAAGCTCATGTTGACTCCTGATGTTGTGTTGTCGTTTCGATTATCTTATCTGTGAGGTGTATGATTAAGCCACTTCTGCCACCGTGTTGGCAATGTGCAGACGACGACAACAACAGGATTTTCGCTAGCCGCCTGCTTCCCTGAACTGGAAAAATTAGGTTGGACGAATGAGTAGTGGAATCTCAAGCAGTGATGCACCCTTTGGTACGTTGTTAGGCTATGCGCCAGGAGGCGTGGCAATTTACTCCTCCAATTACGGCAGTCTCGATCCCCGCAATCCCCCGGATGACGTCTCTTTCCGCAGCTATATCGATAACGAATACATGGGCCACAAATGGCAGTGCGTAGAGTTTGCGCGCCGCTTCCTGTTTCTGACCTATGGCTTTGTGTTTACCGACGTCGGCATGGCCTATGAGATTTTCTCACTGCGCTTTTTACGCCAGGTGGTGAACGATAATTTGCTGCCATTACAGGCCTTTGCCAATGGCTCGAAGCGCGCGCCGGATGCGGGTTCGCTGCTGATTTGGCAGAAGGGCGGTGAGTTTAATGGGACCGGGCACGTGGCGGTTATCACTCAGTTGATAGGCAACAAAGTGCGCGTCGCCGAGCAGAATGTCGTTCATCACCCGCTGCCGCAGGGGCAGCAGTGGACGCGCGAGCTGACGCTGGTGGTCAAGGATGGGCAGTACACCATCGAAGATACCTTTGATGACACGACGATCCTTGGCTGGATGATCCAGACTGATAACAGCGAACACAGCCTGCCGCAGCCCGCGTTGCCGGGGAAAGCGCTCAACATTCAGGGGGCGCGTCTGGATAATCAGGGCCAGTTTGACGGCGCCTGGCTTAACGAGCAGGAGCCGTTGCAGGCCGCCTACGTTCGTGCCAATGGGCATTTCATCAACAAAGATCCGTGTCAGTATTTCACCATCACCGAATGCGCCGAGCAGGAGCTTATAAAAGCCACCAACGAGCTGCATCTGATGTATCTGCACGCCACCGATAAAGTGATGAAGGACGACAACCTGCTGGCGCTGTTTGATATCCCGAAAATCCTTTGGCCGCGATTGCGACTTTCGTGGCAGCGTCGTCGTCACGACATGATCACCGGGCGCATGGATTTTTGCATGGATGAGCGCGGGCTGAAGGTGTACGAGTACAACGCTGACTCCGCGTCGTGTCACACGGAAGGCGGTTTGATTCTGGAGCAATGGGCCAAAACGGGCTATCGCGGGGACGGGCATAATCCGTCGGAAGAGTTGCTCAGTGAGCTAACTGGCGCGTGGAAACACAGCACCGCCCGACCGTTTGTACACATCATGCAGGACAAGGATCTGGAGGAAAACTATCACGCCCGCTTTATGCAAAAGGCGCTGACGGATGCCGGGTTCGAAAGCAAGATCCTGTATGGCCTGGACGAACTGCGCTGGGATGCCGCCGGGCTGCTGATCGACGGCGATGACCGTCCGGTGAACTGCGTGTGGAAAACCTGGGCGTGGGAAACCGCCATCGAACAGGTGCGCGAAGTGAGCGAAACCGAATTCGCGGCGGTGCCGATCCGTACCGGACACCCGGACAACGAAGTGCGGCTGATTGACGTGCTGCTGCGCCCGGAAGTGATGGTCTTCGAACCGCTGTGGACCGTCGTGCCGGGTAACAAAGCGATTCTGCCGGTGCTGTGGCAGCTGTTCCCGCATCACCGTTATCTGCTGGATACCGATTTTGTGGTCAACGATGAGCTGGCAAAAACGGGCTACGCGGTGAAACCGATTTCCGGCCGCTGCGGCAGCAATATCGACCTGGTGAGTCACGACGAGCAACTGCTTGACCAAAGCAGCGGCAAGTTTGTCGACCGCAAAAATATTTACCAGCAGCTATGGTGCCTGCCGAACGTTGCCGGGAAATATATTCAGGTCTGCACTTTCACCGTCGGTGGTAACTACGGCGGAACCTGTCTACGTGGCGATGACTCTTTGGTGATTAAAAAAGAGAGTGATATTGAACCGCTGATGGTGGAGCAGGGCGAGTCGTAAACTTAGGCTATTCAGGGGCATGGCGCCCCTGAATACGGTATGGCTGTAAACGAATCACAGGGTTTCATTAAACTGCAGCAAGCGCCCGGTATTCAGTAACACCAGCAGCGTGCTGAGGTTATGCAATATCGCGGCGATCAATGCCCCGGAGGATCCGAGCAATCCCAGGGCGGCGGCGATAACAATGAGTACCGTCCAGCCCAGCCCGATAATCACATTGACCTGCAACGTGGAGCGACATTGTCTGCTTAGCCTGACCGCAGTCGCCAGGCGGCGTAAATCGCTGCCGGTTAACACCACATCCGCCGAAGCCAGGGCGATATCGGCGCCGTTACTGCCCATCGCGATGCCGACGGCACCTGCTTTTAACGCCAGTGCATCGTTTACCCCGTCACCGACCACCATTGGCCGCCAGCCTTCATTCACCGCCTGATGCACCTTCTGGAGTTTTTCGGCGGGAAGCACTTCGGCGGCCAGTTCACTGATACCGGTCTGCTGTGCCACGCGCTGTGCGGCAATCTGCCGATCGCCGGTTAGCAGAAGCTGATGGTCGATACCCAGCATTTTCAGCGTCGCCATCGCCTCGGGAGCTTCCGGACGGAGGGTATCCTCCAGCAGAAACCAGCCGAGAAACACGCCATTTTCTGCAAGGCCGACCACCGGACCGTCATGGTCGGGTAACGGAGTGGCGCTGACCCGGTAACGATCAAACAGTTCGCGTCGGCCCAGTAGCGCCTGACCAGCGTCGGTCGTGGCAATAACGCCCAGGCCGTGCATTTCCTCCACATTACTCAGTGAGATCGCTTTATGATTGTGGCGGGCGTCGACCAGCGCCCGGCTGACCGGGTGATTGCTGACGGCACCCAGCGCAGAGGCCAGTTGCAACACGGCCTCGCGCGAGCGTTCGGTAGACTGAATCAGTTCGGCCAGTCGCAATCGGCCCTGGGTCAATGTGCCGGTTTTATCAATAATCAGCGCGTCGACGTCGGCCAACTCCTCCAGAAATGCCGCATTGCGGATCAGGATCCCGTGTCGGGCGGCGACGGCGATCCCTGCCATTGAGGTGGCCGGAGCCGATAACACCAGCGCACACGGGCATGCGGCAACCAGTACAGCCAGCATGGCCTGGCTATTGTAGGTTAAAAACCAGGTGGTAGCGGCAATCAACAGCACCAGGATCAGATAGTGACCGGCGTAGCGTTCCAGCATCCGCGTTATCGGCGGTTTGGCCTGCTCGGCATCTTTCATCAGAGCGATAACTTTACCCAGCGTCGATTGCTCGCCAGTATGGGTGACTTCGAGGCGCAATAAACCGTTCAGGTTCAGTGTGCCGCCGAAGACGGACATCCCCTCCGAGACTTCAACCGGCACCGATTCGCCGGTGATCGAGGCGACGTCCAGACTGGCATGACCGGAAAGGATCCGGCCATCGGCAGGGATTTGATCGCCCGCGCGGACCTCGACAATATCCCCTGGCTTAAGATGCTGGCTGCTGATGCTTTCCAGCGAACCATCGGTTCGCACGCGTCTCGCCTGGCTGTGCGTCAGCTTACTCAGACCGGCAATGGCCTGGCGGGTGCCCATCACGCTGCGCTCTTCAAGGATATGGCCGAAAATCATGATGACCGGCAGTAACGCGGCGGTCATCAGGTCGCCCAGTGCCCATGCGCCGAGCATCGCCAGGACGATCAGCTGGTCAGTGACGCCGTGAAGATCGGGGTGACGTAAACTGTGCCATCCGGCGCGGAACACCGGTACAGCGACCAGCAACCACGCGACGCCTGCCAGAATATCGCTGATTGCCGGTTGCTCAGGTGCCATCGCGCGCCAGAGCAGGCTTAACAGCAGCAGCCCGATGGTGACCATCGCCAGCGTGAGCTGGCGCGACATGCGACGCTGTTCAGCCGGGGTTTGCAGGCTGTTGCTGAAGTGAATATGTCCGTGGCTGCACTGATGGCTCATGGCTGTTTCTCGCTGGCAGGCGGGGTGGGTGATGGCGGCATAAGACCTTGTAAGATCAGACGGCTATCGTCGCCAGGCGCGACGGTAATGACCTGTCCGGCCTGCGCCAGAATTTTGGTGACTCTTTCGCGCCACAGCCGCTGCAACATTCCGCCGTCGGTGCCATCACGCAGGACCTGTGACAGTTGCAGGATGAGTTGCGTATCGGTGCTGGCTTTTGCCAGCGTTTCCTGGCGGCTGGCTTCGGCCTGCTGGAGAGTGCGGTCCGCCTGTTGCTGCGCTTGCTGTGTGCGCAAGGTGGCGGCGGTACGCGCCGCGGCAATCTCCTGATCGGCCTGCTGGCTGGCGGTCAGTACCGCATTGAAGGCCGCGACGGCGTTATCCGGCAGTGAGGAAATAATATCGACCCGCTCAATGGTTATCCCCGGATCGTTGCCGCTGGCGCACATTCGCGCCAGGCTTTGCTGCATATTCTGTTTGAAATCGCTGCGCAGACGGAGTCGTTCCTCGGCAGAGTGCTGGTCATTCTGCGGCGTTTCAGGTCGTGCGACCAGGATAGCATCCAGATTGCGTTCCATCGCGACAACGGCTGCCGCTCGCTCGGCGAGGCGGTCGATCAGCGGATCGATATGCGGACGCTGGAGCGCAAAGCTGATGGGATCGCTGACCCGCCAGAACACACGTACATCCAGCTGCACAACCCCTTCATCGCCGGTCAGGAGATATCCCGCCCCGGCGCCGGCATCACCGTCACGATCCCAGCTGTTGACGAGATCTAACTGCTCGCCGCGGCGCAGCATCAGGACCTCTCGCTCCATAATCCGTTCTGAGGCAGGCACCCGCTCGATGCTGCCGACGGGATGGGGCCAGACAAACAGCAGCCCTGCATTAGCCACGCGAACCGGTTTGCCGAACTGATAGACCACCGCTCGGCTATCGGGCGACACCTGGTGGATGCAGGAGAATAGCCAGACACACGCGGCAATGATGGCCGTGCCATAAAGCGTGAAGAAAGCGATGCGATAAGACTGCCCCCACGGCGTACGGACGGGCATCATGGCTGCGTTTTCTCTTGCGGCTGGCCCGGCTCCTGCACCAGCGTTTTAAACGGGGCAGCATCCGTCCTCAACACCAGACGGGTGCTGGAGTTCACGATCGAACTCAGGGTGTCCAGCGAGCGCAGAAGGTCATAAAGCTGTGGGTCGCTGTGCCAGGCTTTGCCGTATATTCCGGCGGCGTCGCGCTGGGCATCAGCGGTGATGGCAGCGGCCTTTACCGAGGCATCGGCTTCCAGAATACGGGCGTCGCGATCGGCTTTGGAATGGATTTCTGCCGCCAGCCGTTTGCCTTCTGCCGTGCGTTCGGCGGCGATGGTCTCACGTTCCGCACGCATCCGGTCAACGGTGGCGTTTAAGGTCACGGCTGGCAGCGTCAGGCGTTCAATGCCGGTCTGGATAACCTCAATGCCATAGCTGTTAAGCAACTGGTTTTTAAGCTGTGACTGAAGCTGCTCTTCCAGTTCGGCAATTTTGACCTTTTTGCCATCGACGTTAACGATATCCGACAGCGCATAATTGCTGGCAGTGGTTTCCAGCGCCGAGCCAATAAAGGTGCGGATCTGGCGGGCGGCTTCATCCGGCTGGTTTTGTACGGCACGGATGAAACGCAGCACGTCGTCGTTGTCTGATTTTACTTTCCAGATAACCCAGGCTTGCATCAGCACCCGCAGTCCATCCCGGGTGCCGACGTCCTGCAGTCCACTTGAGGTGGATCGGATGCGTAAATCGACATCAACCGGCGATTCAAAGGGGGCGGGTATCCGCCATGCCAGGCCGGGTGTGAGCAGAACCCGCACCGGATCGTCGAACCGGGTAATGACCGTCGCGCTACCGGCGCGAACTTCCAGCAGACTTGCTGTCAGCACGGCCAGCATCACCAGTAATGCCGCCACGCCGAAGCGCAGGGCAAGTTTTCGTGACGATGGGGCTTTGGGAAACGTCTGCCTTTTAACCGCATTGGGCGCGTCGTTGGCGGGGGTTATCGCGGTTATCTTCATTTCGTGCTGGCCTTCTGTGGAGCGGTGCTGTCCGTTAACGCGGGAAACTGGCGTAAATCCAGGACGGGTTGGTTCGCGCCCTGGAGGTGAGCGTCGAGAATTAAAAGCGGGGTATGCGCCAGGGTCTGGCTCAGGATTTGGTAGCGTCGTTCAGTGATAAACGCGTCACCCGCCAGGCGCCATGCCTGCTCTTCTGCCGCGAAATTTGTCGCTGCGGCCTGGGCCCGTGACAGATTTTCTGCGGCAGTGGCTTGCGCACTATGCATACCGGTCTGCGCATTACGTTGCGCTTCGCTGGCCACCGTAGCGGCATAGCCTTTTTCGCGGGCGATTAACGCATTACCTGCGATTTGCGCGGCCTGTACACCATGATAAGCATCGGCTGCACCAGCGGGCGGATGAATCGCTTCAATACGGGTGAACAGCAATTCCACCCCGGTATTGAGTGCAGTCAGACGCTGCTGGATTTGCTGGCTTAGGGTGGTCGCCAGCGTCGCCCGTTGCTCATCGAGTAATTCATCGAGCTGCTTACTGGCAAATTGGGTCATCAGCACCTGGCGCGCCACGCTGCGTATCAGGCCTGGCAAGTCTTGCGTCTGATACTGACTGTTAAGGGCGTCTTTATCGGTGAGGCCAACGCGCCAGATCAAACGAATGTCAGTATTGACCATCTGGAAGTTCTGACTGTCCATCGCGGCGCTGGCAATCACCTGCGACTGGTCGGTGGCATGGTCGTTATCCCACAAACGCCAGCTGCTCTGCGGCGCAGGTCCTTCCGCGCTGTCGGGTGGCGTTTCCGCTTGACTCACCTGCGTGTTATCACTGAGCTGTAACTCATGCACCGTACCGTTTTCAACGGCGATAATCCGACCAAAGGGCCAGGGTAATCCGGCGTGCAGACCGGGCTGCAAAATGGCCGTCGGGCGGCCAAATCGTTCATAGATTCCCCGCTGATGTAACGTAATTTCGGTTAATCCGCTGAGTAACCAGCCGAGTGCGGCGATGCCGCAAGTCACCGGCAACAGCTTTTTAGCCATCAGGCGGAAGGCCTGGATCTGGCGCAGATCGATGCCAAAACGCTGATGGAATGCGCTCAGCAAAAAAACGAGCGGTCGCAGCGGCCACTGATACAGCGCGGTCAGGAGACTGCGCGTGAGAAAACGAGGCTCAGACTCCGCGGGAAGAGGGTACGCCAAGGCCCCCAGCGCTCGTAGCAGATACTCAAACGCCATCAGTAATGGAATGAGCGTCGCCAGCTTAACCGCCCACAGCGCCAGGGCAGGAGAAAGCATCGCGCCGAGCAGGGCCAGCGAAAGTAATATAAAGAGGCTGAGCAGGGCGCGGGCAAGACCAATGTGTTCCTGCTGATATTGCCATCCCCGAACCACTTTAAAGCTGAGCATTCGCTCAATCAACAGCAGCGCAAAACACAACAAAATAAAGACGGCGCTGACGGTCAAGGAGGGAACATCGCTTGGGTCGACTGGCGTCGTGTCCGCTAAATTTGAGATGGCAAACGCCAGAGCCAGGCCTGCAGTGATCACCGTAGTGGCCACATGCTGGTGGAAATAATTCAACCAGGCTTGAACGTTGGGCGGCAATAGCTGACGGCGTGGGCGGGATTGTGCGCCGGGATCAGCAATGAGTTCAGGTTCTGATGACTGAATACCTTCACAGCGGAGTGAATTTTCAACAAAGGCCAGGGAGACAAACGATGCCGACAATAACAAGCGAGTGACTGATAACCCTAAACCAGGGCTGGAAAAGAGTTCCAGTAAGGCATAAGCCATGCCAAAGATGACCAAAATACCGAAAAGACAGGCCTGAGTGATGAGCAAACGCTGGCCACGCGGCGTGACTTTAGGCGGTGCCACACGGGGTGAGGACGGGGTCATATTCCGCTAATTCTCCTGATTGAGTCCAGGACGATTCTCATCGAAACGCGAAATATTTAGTAATGTTATATTGTTACGATATGTACAATGACAGGTGCGAGATGATGAAGAGGAGTGCTGCCGCCACCGCATTAATGGCTAACAGCAGTAAGACAGAGATGCGTCGCTCTATAAAGAGATAGCTGATAATGCTGATACCAATGGCCGCCGCAATACACAGCGCCATGGACAGGCCGGTTATCTGCCGCTCGAAGAAGTAGGTCGCCCAGACAATAACCGGCCAGTGCCAGAGATACAGGGAATAAGAAATTCGTCCTGCCGGTGAAAGTATGGCGAGTAGATTGTTTGCCGGGGCATCAGGAATCAGCAGTAATATGGCAGCCGAAAGGCAGGGTATCAACGCCCATAGCGATGGGGTAGCATAGGTTCCCTGATACAGAATGCTGCAGACCACAATACTGGCCGTTGCCAGGCAATAGAGAAGCGATGATAACCAGGGTGCCAGCAAACGTCGGGCGGGAAGCCAGGCAATAATACCCCCTATGGCAAACTGCCACAGACGCTCGATAAAACCGTAGTACCCCATTCCCCCATTGAGCTGGCCTGCAACCAGGGAACCAACGGCAATACAGCAGAGTGCCCCCCATCCTCGGCGAGTGATACCCAGAAGCAGTATCAGCAAATAAAACTGCATCTCGACAGATAGCGACCAGGTATGCAAAAAAGGATACGCCAATGATTGCCCGGCAAAATAACCGACATGATGCGATGCCCAGAAATTCGAGACGTAAAGCAGTGCCGTCCAGCCATTGTACGCAATATCCTGCCTGTCCATGGGTAATACCCACCACAGTGTAGCGAGCGAAACGACGGTAACCATGCAAAGCAGTGCCGGTAATAACCGCTGTATTCGCCTGGCGACAAATTTCCATGGCATAAAGGGGGTATTCATTAGCGCAGTTTTGCTCATATAGTAGCCAGATATGACGCAAAAAATATCAACGCCTACAAAACCGCCAGAGAGCCAGCCAGCATGAAAGAATACAACGAGTAAAACGGCCAAGCCACGTAACCCATCAATATCAGCACGGCGGGAAGCGATCAGTTTTTTTCACCTTTCTTCTCAAGGAGGGGCAATGTCGCGTCCACAATATCTGCTCCCCATGCTTTATAGCTTTGAGGGGTCAGATGTAATCCATCGACGGTTTTGACGGTGTTACTCTGCATGAGGGAGGTACTGTCAATATAGGTGCAGGGTGTCACGTGTGAGCTAAGAAAATCTGAGATGCGTTGGGTTTTTTGCTCAGTTTTCCCGTAGCGAGGATTAAACGAGCCCCAGGTTGGCCCGACCCAGATACAACGGGTTTTACTACTGATGGCGGTAGTAAGGGGTTTAATCTCGCTTTCGACCCATTCAGTGGGGAGAGTCTCCGCACTGTAGGCACCGATGGTATCACCGTACACCACGATCACTGCGGTAGGATCCCACTTTTTTATCAAGGTATCGATATCAGGGAAAGGAAATTTTGCTTCGTAAGGGTCGGCAATTGGACCGGTCCCTTCCCTTATCGTGCCGCCACAGCCAGTATCGACCGGCCCCTTCAGCCACGCATCCGGTGCCGAGGAGCAAACACCATAAGTAATGACTTTGGCACCCATCTGCTCATAGGTCTCTGGAAGTACAGAAAGTAGTGAACCCTGAAAGGCTACATGACTATCCCCTATGATAAGAAGGGTTACTCCAACCAGTGCTGCTTGCACGCTTTAACTCCTTTTGAATTCAGCATAAGACAGAGACAACTCTCCCTGGAAAAGATCACATTACAAACCACTAATTTACACCTGGGAGGGAGCGCCTACTGCGTGGGCGCGATAACCCTATGATTTTTTTCATACAGTGGAAGCGTGTCACCCTCACATGCCGCCCATCAGTCCCATGGCCTACATCATCAATTTTCCAGTGTTCCCTTAGCAATGGGTAAATAGCGTAGTGAGAAATAAATACGGTCTTTATCACAGGCTGTTTTTTGCGTCAGACGGGAAGTGAGTTCTGTTGATGATAATGCTGTCGCAGTAAACGTTTTGCCCGGTTGGGTCTGAAAGAGCTCGTAGACGATGCCCTGCGCAGGCGTCAGAGACTGACAACCCGCGCTGGTATCAAGATAAAGCACTCTTTCCGGCTTCGTTAGCGTATTCACACCCTGTCCATCCTGAACCCAGACCTGGAGTCCCAATTGATGTATTTCCGCGAGCATACGGCTATAGCTTTCCGGCGTCATATTTCCGGCGAAGAAGCTGCTGATATACACCGGCTTGTTATCTACAGCGGTAAGTTGTGTGCGGGTAGCGCTCAGCCACTGCCGGAGTTGCGCTCTGGCCCCTGGATTACGCCAGTTCAGGTCGTCAATTTCTGCGCTGATATACCAGCCATCAGCATACGCAGACCATTTTTTTGCCTGTTGAATATCCGCGACGCGCAGGCGGTTAAGGTAATTCATCAGGGCTGCGGCAGTCTGTTTCTGGCGCTGAAAAAATTCAGGATCGGCATGAAGACCAATAATGACATTCAGACCGGCGGCACGTGCGTCTTTTGCCCGCTGTTGTAACAGGGTGAGTTCTTTGCCATTGTTGAACGCCTCGCCGTAGCGGGTCCATTGCAGCACCAGCGTGTCAAAACCCGTCTGGTGAACGTTTTGCATCAGACTGCGCCATTGCTCAGGTGGAATGCTGTTATCCCGCAGTTGTGGCTGCCAGAAGATGGCATTCATGGCACAGGCCAGCGGGCTGAACAGTGCCAGCAGCAGTAAAAAGTGACGTCGTTTCATTACCAGTGAACCCCCACGGTGAAGAACGCGTTATTACGTTCACCCACATCCTGATTGATCGCTTTGAACGTATGCTGATATTCCAGGCCCAGGCTCACTTTATGCGGCCAGGCGTCGTATTGTGTTTGCCCGGTCCAGATATTCCAGCGCACGCCAAGCCCACCAAGTTGAGTTCCTTCTGTATGGCCGTCACGGTATCCATTTATCTGGATATGCGCATAAGGCTCAATGGTCTGATGCTGCCCCACTTTCTGGTGCCAGCTGGTCCGGTAATCAGCGGTCCAGGCCTGAATATCCTGGCGGATGTATTCTGCCGCATCCAGATAAAGGTTTTGGGCAAACCAGCCACTTCCGTTCGGGTGCCACTCATCACTGTACTTGCCATTGTTGAAAAACGAAGCGCTGGCACGCAGCATCGTGTCGGTTTCGCCGTGATGATGGTCAAGAGCAAACTGCTCTTCAACCGCCAGAAAGAGCGTCTGGTCATGTAGAGGCTTCCAGCGAAGCCCCGTGCCGAGCATCGGGTTTTTAACCGGTAGCACGACGCCGCTGTCATCGGTACCGGCAAACAGGCGGGTATAGACCGACAACATATCGCCATCGACCAGCATATTGCGGCCAAGACGGTACTCCGCTTCCAGTTGTCCGAAACTGCGATAGCTTTGTGCTGAAGAGGGACCACTCAGCGGGTTACTGAATGGACTCGCTGCCGCTGAGTTTAAGCCGATGGAGGTGTCGAAATTAATTGTCCAGCGACGTCCGATATCTTCATGCAGGCGGCGAACATCATAGCGCTCCTGGTTTTGCGCCGTGGTGAGCGGCGTGACCTCTGAGGCGGCATCCAGCTCATCAACCACCTTGCGGGCATAGAGTTGTGTCTGTGGGATATCACCCAGGCGTTCGTTGACGTACATCAACTGACGAATGAGCTGAGGATCGTCCGGCGATGTGTCACGCGCGTTTTCCAGCGCATTGCGTGAAGCAGCATAATCGCCATCACTCCATAGCGCATAGCCCAGAGCGGCCTGAACGGAACCGTTATTGGGATCCAGCACTAGCGCCTGGCGGAGATCGGCAATGGCTTCTGGCTTCTGGTTAAGTTCCCGGTATAGCGCAGCGCGCGACGTCAGGACGCTCACCGTCGGATCAATCGCGGCAGCCTGATTGAGATCGGCTAAGGCGCGCTCTGGCTGTGCCGGAAGATAGCGCTGGGCATGCAACCACCACCAGTTTTCGCTGTTATCAAGACCGCGCTTGCGTGCCTCATCCACCCAATTATCGCGTGCGATACGGTCTCCGGCGGACTGAGCTGTATTTGCGGCAGCCATCAAATCGTCGTTGCTCATCTGTGCGACAGGCAGCAACTTCCAGGCTTGCATCGCGGTGACGTAATCCTCTACGGCATACGCCTGATAGGCTACCGCACGGCGTTGATAGATATCCGGCTGGCGTTGTTCTGCCTGTTGTCGGGCATAGAGCGCCATACCGGGAAGCTTGGTGTGATAGCACTCCGCCAGTCGGCTCCAGGTCGCGGCCTCATACTGCGGTGAGAGATCGCCAAGGAGTTTACGCGTGGCCTGACAGTCGGTGTTAACTCCCGGAAGCTGACTCTGAATCTGCCGCAGTGAAGCGCTTGATAGCGGGGTGTTCAAACGTGCACGTTGTGACTGGGTAGCGAGATCAGGGTAACGCAGTAGCAGCCCGGCCAGGCGGATAACCAGTTTCTCCGCTTCTGCAGATGCGGCCCCAAAGGGATAACGCGCCAGCAGAAGAGATGCCGCCTTGCGGGATTGACCATTCTGCATCAGCTGCCAGCTGTAGTTATCAAGCAGTGAGATATTGCCGGGTGCGCGTTGATACATGAGACCGGCCAGTCGTGCACTTTCCGCACGATTGTGGGTGATGGTACTCAAGGTATAACGTTCAGACAGCATCTGATCTTCAGGCAGCGCATCCAGCAGTTTTTGTGCCTGCTCGTACTGCCCTGCTTTCATCGCCGCAGGGAAGGTGGCACCGGTGACATAACGCTGGTTAGTCGTAAATTGCGGCGTGTACTGCTGTAACGTCTGCTCAGGGTCTTTACTGTAGCGGGAGATAAGATAGAGCCAGTTCTGCTCCTGTGTTGCCGTGTCAAAACGCGGTTGATTATCGGCAAGGTAGCGCTGTAATTCGGTATTTTCACCGCGTGTGGCCAGCGTACTGGCAAAAGCCAGTTTCTGCCCGGCATTGGCAAATATGCCCTGCGACTGGAGTGTCCGGATACGGTTATCGAGTTGACCGGCAAGTAAAACATCGAACCACTGTTGCTGTTCTTCGGCACTCAGGGTGTGCTGTCCGTTTTTCCGACTGAAGATAGCATCTGCTGTCTGCCACGCTTTCAGATAGATGGCCCGCTGGAGAATACTATTCTCCAGCGCCTCTCCATCGGGAGTACCGGCGAATGCCGCATCATTAAGCTGTGCCAGCGCAATATCGAGTTGTTTCAGCTTCAGCGCATTTTGCCCTGTTTCGCTGCGACACTCCGCGGTGGGCGCCGTATCGCAACGCTTCTGCTGCGCCAGAAGTTGTTCAACGGTGGTGACTGGCTGTATTTTCCGTGGGATCGCAGCCAGTTGCTGTTGCAGACGTGGGTCATTCGGATGGCGTTTTAGCTGTTCCTGCAACACCTGCCGGGCCTGATTGTCATGACCAAAATGGCGGTAGGCTTCCGCCAGATAAAGGGTCAGCGCAACGTTATCGGGCGCTTGCTGATGGATATGACGGAATTCCTGAAGGGCTGTTTTTTCGTCGTTATCCTTTTGCGCACGTAAGGCTTTTTCCAGATGCGGATAAATAACAAAGTGACGATAGTCGCTTAATCCGAGCGCTTTTGCGCTGGTGTCTGTTACGCCATCCTGCGCAAATGTGCTGGCACTGAACAGTGAGGCGACCAGCACGCTGACCACACAGGGTGAGAATCGACGAGTATTTTCCCTGTTCATGCGTGCTCCTGCTCTTGTTGCTGCTGAAGTTCTTCCAGTTGCAGGTCGGTGAAACCGGCGCTTTTCAGCAGTTCCTGCATGGAGAGCTGAAGCTCCTGCTGTAACTGGAGAACCTGATTCAGGGTTGCCTGGGTCACAACACCTTCATCCACCAAAAATTCGCCCAGCGGTTTCTCGCTACGTTCATGACGAAGCAGTAACGCATTCATGGACGAGTTGTTGATGTGGCCGAGGGAGGTCAGCACTTCTGCAAATAACAGCTGGCGCGGTACATATTGCTGCCACAGGGCGTCAGACTGCTGAGGCGTGAGCCAGCCTTTCGCTACCGCTGAGCGCAGAAGTTCACGGCTGTCCTCGCGACGATGACGGGCATACCAGTACCGCAGCCCTGTCACAACCTGCCCACGTGGAACGATGACATATTTTACTGCGCAGCGCATTTTACGCTCCAGAGCCGAGAGGGAGACCGGGTCGATCCCCTCCTCGCTGGCGACGATCAGCACATTTTCTTCGAAACGGAGTGGCAAGACGGCGTAACGCAGAGCGATGGCTGCAGGCATGTTTTCGATAAGCGTGCTGTCGATCTCCCAGGCATCGATCGACTCCATCTTCACGCCACTTTGCTCTGCAAGCGCAACCGCGAGCTGTTCCGCGGTTATGAGTCCCTGGTGCATCAGTGACCCCCCAAGACGCAGGCCGATAACGCGATGCGTCAGCGCAAACTCCAACTGCTCAGCGGTGATCACCTGATGTTCCAGCAGGATCTGACCTAAAGGTCGCAGCGCGCGGTTTTCACCGGTCACACTTGGAAAATCATGGGTGGTTTTATCCCAGGCGACACGGCGTGGGTCGCCGTGCTGAATGACCTGGCGCAGGGCACGCCAGTTGGCCATAAAGTTGATCAGGTTGCCCCAGAACAGGCGCAGCACTGACAGTAACCCTTGCGTGAGGCCGTAATAGACCGTCACGAAGATAACACGCTGCAGTATACGGTTGACCATCAACGCAAAGTTCATCCACAGCAGCGTCACCAGCCAGGGGCCGCCGGTAAATATCGACAAAAATTGCCATGCGTCCGGCCAGACACGCTGATAGATAAGCAGCAGAACCAGCTGAATCATGATAATCATCGCAAAGAAGCTCAGAAAGTTACTGATGGCTCCTTTACGGTCGCGCCAGAGAAAATAGTTGAGCGTCGGGCTTTTGGTCCAGCGATGGGTTTTGAATCCCTGAAAGACAATACCGATAATCCAGCGAGATTTCTGGCGCATCGCGGTGGTAAAGGTATCCGGAAAATATTCCCGTACGCAGATAACAGAAGAGGAGCGAGCGCGTTGCAAAAATTTGCGTGAGCGTCTGGCTTCGGCATCCACAACTGGAAAACGCACAAAAACTTCCGTCATGCCTTTGGCTTTTAAACGAAAACCGATGTCGTAATCTTCTGTCAGACTCTGTACATCGAAGGCGATACCGTCACCATCGGCCAGCAGAGCCATGACCGCCCGGCGACTGAAGCAGGTCCCGACACCTGCGCTGGGCACCTGCCCGGCGATGGCTTCGCGGACAGGCACATCCTTGCCATGCAATTCGGCGAACTCATCAATATAGGACATGCTTGTGAAATGATGCCATTTACGTTCAAAGGGATACACCGGGATCTGAATGAGATCTTTGCGGTCAACCAGATAGTTAAACAGGCGCAGTTCCATGGGAGAAATAACGTCTTCGGCATCGTGCAAAATGAATCCAGCAAACGTGAAATTCGCACTGCGCTCGAACTGAGTGATGGCGTCAAGAATGTTATTCAGGCAGTCGGCTTTGCTGGTTGGCCCTGGGCGTGCACACACCACTTTATGCACGTTCGGGAAACGGGCGCAGACCTCATCAACATCGCGTTGCGTATCAGGATCGTTAGGGTAGGTACCAACAAAAATATGGTAATTCTCATAGTCGAGCGTCATGGCTGCCAGCTCAGCCATGTTGCCGATTACTCCGGTTTCGTTCCATGCGGGTACCATAATGGCGAGCGGTTTTTCATCGGGCTCATACAGTGCCTGGTAGTCCATGTGCTGGTGACGACGATAAACTGTAACTGCCCGCACAGCACGACGAAACCAGTAGACGATATCGATGATTAAGTCATCCAGTCCACTGATTAACATCATTATTGCCAGAATAATGGCAACCACCTTGAGTCCATAAAGGTAGGCTGAAAAAACATCCACAAACCAGCTCATTATTTCACCAGAGATTATTAATTATAATTTACAGATACATAAGCCTAACGCATAAGTTGCTACAGATGGAAAAAGTCTTTTACCGCCCGTACTATTTTCATACTTGCCTGACCATCACCGTAGGGAGATGTTCCAATAACCATCTTGTTGTATTCATTCGGGTTATCAAGCAGAGTTGAGACGTGATCAATGATGTCCTGTTCATCTGTACCGGCCAGGCGCGTTGCACCGACCGCCAGCGCTGCGGTGCGCTCCGTTTCCTGACGAAGTACCAGAACAGGTTTCCCCAATGCCGGGGCTTCCTCCTGAACACCGCCGGAATCCGTCAGGATGAGATGCGCCTGTTTCATCGCGCTGACAAATTGCTCATAGCCCAGCGGATTAATTAATTTAATACGGTCATTTTCAGCAAGGATGCCGTAGACCGTTTCCCGTACATGCGGGTTCGGATGCACCGGGAACACAATACAAACATCATCATATTTGGCGATGATACTACGTAGTGCGTTACAGATATTCTTCAGCGGTTCACCAAAGTTTTCCCGCCGATGTGAGGTCACCAGAATCATTCGACTGTTTTCCGGTAACGTAAAGCCGGGTTCAACATCTTGCTTTGCTGTCTCAAGTAATGCATCGATGACTGTATTGCCCGTCATGACGATTTTACAGGCGTCTATTCCTTCACGAATCAGGTTGTCCTGAGCTAAGGTCGTCGGGGCAAAATGAAGCGCTGCCAGATGTCCGGCAAGGATACGGTTTCCTTCTTCAGGAAAAGGGGAATACAAATCGCGACTGCGTAAACCAGCCTCGACATGAGCAAACGGTGTTTTGCGATAAAACGCGGCCAGAGCGGCAGTAAAGACCGTCGTGGTGTCCCCCTGAGCGATAACCATATCGGGGTTGAAACTTTCCAGAACAGAATCAATACCGGTAATTAATTTTGCCGTGAGCTCCGGTAATGTCTGGTTAGGGGTCATCACATCTAAATCATAATCATAAGCAATGCCAAACAGGCTAAAAACCTGATCCAGCAGATGTCGGTGCTGTGCGGTGGCAAGCACACGGACCTCGAAGGCGTCGTCATTTCTCAGCGCCATGATGACGGGCGCCATTTTTATCGCTTCAGGGCGGGTACCTACAATACACAACAGCTTCGTTTTGTTCATCTTTGCCTTTTAGAAAAATGTGGATACAAGTATTTTGTTAAATTTTAAACAACAATGGAGAATGAGTGAGCAGTTCATTTATGTAAAAAAAAATATGAGCAGCATTTTGTTATTTCATTGTATGGGGGGGTTAGTCCAACTATAGGGCAGGATCGTCTACCGGGCTGGTGGCAGCCCATAAATGACTCTGAGGTGTCTGTTATAAGCCCGTGGTGATTCAGATCGTTGCATCAGTGAGTGCCATAACAAAGGGCTCCTGAGTGATTTGAGGGGACAGAATTCTGTCGAATCAAACGATACCCTCAGTTGTACCCTCGCAAGGGTGTTGATATGGGTAGAATTTGGTTGAGTTGGGTTGAAGTGATGCTTTGGGACGTATTGATTCTGAAGGGGCGTAGAAAGCAAAAAACCAGCCCTAAGGCTGGTTTTTCTAAATAGTGGTGCCCGGACTCGGAATCGAACCAAGGACACGGGGATTTTCAATCCCCTGCTCTACCGACTGAGCTATCCGGGCAACGGGGCGCATTAAACTAAATTCGGCACGCGTCGTCAACGAAATTTATGTGTTTCGCGACGGACTGCGCAATCTCTCACCATTCGCGACCGATAATGCACTTTCGGTTACTGCAATGGCGTTAGTGTTTTATGCATTAATACTGAATTTATATGGATAATGTTAACGCTTTCTATGGAGGTGAGTCGGGTTTTGTGCATAAAGATTTCATCTTGCGCCCCTGTGCGAAAGGTGTAATCATTGCGCGAATTTTCTCCTTTCACCCTTGGGAGCAGCGGAATGTTTATCCTCGAACAACATTGCCTTATCCACTTTGCGCTCGTGCGAAGTTGCTCCCGTATCCTCGCAGAACCTTCTATGCTCACCATGCGGTGAGGGAAACGCACGCTCACTGCAGGACAACAGTAAAATCAGATCTCGTCTGCTTTTACTGATGTCTGGCGGTCGGAGCTGGTCACCAGTCGGACCCTGACAGTTTATGGGCACGGTCATTACCGTGTCCGGGCCTTTTACTCTCCCGATTTGGGTAGTCGCGCTTATGAAATCTTTGCACATTGCCGCCAGCCGCGAGCTGGTCACTCGTCTTTCCAGTCACCGCTGCGTGGTGGCGCTGGACAGTACCGATTTTACCGACGTGGCGGCAGTCGTCATTACCGTGGCGGACAGCCGCAGCGGCATTCTCACGTTGCTAAAACGCACCGGTTTTCAGCTACCGGTGTTCCTGTTTTCTGAAGAACCCGTGGATGCGCCGGAGGGCGTTGATGCCGTTATCGGCGGCAGCGTTCAGCAGTGGCTGGAGCTTGAAACCGCCGCCACGCGTTATGAAGAGAATCTTCTGCCGCCGTTCTTCGACACGCTGACGCAGTACGTCGAAATGGGCAACAGCACCTTCGCCTGTCCAGGCCATCAGCACGGTGAGTTCTTTAAAAAGCACCCGGCGGGTCGCCAGTTCTATGACTTTTTTGGCGAGAACCTTTTCCGCGCCGATATGTGCAACGCCGACGTCAAATTGGGTGATTTGCTGATCCACGAAGGTGCGGCCAAACGCGCGCAGAAATTCGCGGCGAAAGTGTTTAATGCCGATAAAACCTGGTTTGTGCTGAACGGCACGTCGGCGGCGAATAAGGTGGTGACCAATGCGTTGCTGACCCGCGGCGACCTGGTGCTGTTCGACCGCAATAACCACAAATCGAACCACCACGGCGCGCTATTCCAGGCCGGGGCCACGCCGGTGTACCTGGAAGCGGCGCGCAACCCGTTTGGCTTTATCGGCGGCATTGATGAGCACTGCTTTGACGATAAATACCTGCGCGAGCTGGTGCGTGAAGTGGCCCCGGAAAAGGCGGACGACGCGCGTCCGTTCCGCCTGGCGGTGATCCAGCTCGGCACGTATGACGGCACCATTTATAACGCCCGTCAGGTGGTCGATAAAATTGGGCATCTGTGCGACTACATTCTGTTTGATTCCGCGTGGGTCGGTTATGAGCAGTTCATTCCGATGATGGCCGACTGTTCGCCGCTGCTGCTGGAGCTGAACGAAAACGATCCGGGTATTTTTGTCACCCAGTCAGTACATAAGCAGCAGGCGGGCTTCTCGCAGACTTCGCAAATCCATAAGAAAGACAATCACATTCGCGGCCAGGCGCGTTTTTGCCCGTATAAACGCCTGAATAACGCCTACATGCTGCATGCGTCAACCAGCCCGTTCTATCCGCTGTTTGCGGCGCTGGACGTGAACGCCAAGATTCACGAGGGCGAAAGCGGTCGCCGCCTGTGGGCGGAATGTGTGGCGCTAGGGATTGAGGCGCGTAAAGCCATTATCGCCAACTGCAAGATGATCAAACCGTTTATTCCGCCGACGGTGGCGGGCCGCCCGTGGCAGGATCACCCGACGGAAGCCATTGCTCGCGAACGTCGTTTCTTTAGCTTTGGGCCGGGGGAGGAGTGGCACGGGTTTGAGGGCTACGCGCAGGATCAGTATTTCGTCGATCCGTGCAAGCTGCTACTGACCACGCCGGGGATCGATGCGCATACCGGTAAATATGCGGCGTTCGGTATTCCGGCGACGATCCTTGCGCACTATCTGCGTGAAAATGGCATCGTGCCGGAGAAGTGCGATCTGAACTCGATCCTGTTCCTGCTGACGCCCGCCGAAAGCACCGCAAAGCTGGCGCAGCTGGTGGCGATGCTCGGCCAGTTCGAACAGCACATTGAAGACGATACGCCGCTGGCCGATGTGCTGCCAACGATTTACAGCAAGTATCCGGTGCGTTATCGCGATTATACGATCCGTGAACTGTGCCAGGAGATGCACGATCTGTACGTCAGCTTTGACGTGAAGGATCTGCAAAAGGCGATGTTCCGCAAAGAGAGTTTCCCGGCGGTGGTGATGAATCCGCAGGATGCCAATATCGAGTTTATCCGCGGCAACGTCGAGCTGGTGCGTCTCAGCGAAGCGGAAGGGCGCATCGCTGCGGAAGGCGCGCTGCCGTATCCGCCGGGCGTGCTGTGCGTGGTGCCTGGCGAAATCTGGGGCGGCGCGGTGCAGCGTTATTTCCTGGCGCTGGAAGAGGGCGTCAATATGCTGCCAGGCTTCTCGCCGGAGTTGCAGGGCGTGTACAGCGAAAAAGATGCCGATGGCATCAAGCGGCTGTACGGCTACGTGCTGAAGTAGTGTTTTTTGTGGGCCGGACGCGGAGAGGTTAGCTCTCGTGCGCCCGGCGATATAGCCGCCGAGGGTGGCCAATTTTACCGTACAGCATTTCCACTTTGAGCAAACCCGCCTCGACGCTGTGTTCCAGATAACGTCGGGTCGTGGTTTTGCTTAACCCCGTTTCCGTCACTACGTCATCCACGGAAAAAAAGCGTTCAGGCTCTTCCTGAAACAGCGCTTTCACGCGTTCCAGCGTCTTCTCCTCAATGCCTTTACTGCCGTTATCGAGCCGGTAGTTTTTCGCCTGGAGCTGATACAGAGAATCGACGTTTTGCTGATCGACAATCTTCCATACCCGCTGCTGTTCGTGAAACTGCACAAACCGCTCCAGCGACTGGCTGAGGCGCTTCCAGGAAACGGGTTTGAGAATGTAATCAAACGCACCATTACGAATCGCCTGGCTACAGGTGTCCATATCGCTGGCGGCGGTGACAAAGATCACCGAACAGTTGGCGAGGTTCAGATTCGGGGTATTCAGCAGCGTAATGCCTTTGCCGTCGGGCAGATAGTTATCCAGCAGCACCAGCTGCGGATGTTTTTCGTTGAGCAGCGTTTGCGCCTCGGCTAACGACGAGGCAATTCCGACCAGCCGCAGCCGTGGGTGTTTGCGGATAAGCTCCGCGTGCAGGGCCGCGAGCTCGCTTTCATCTTCTACAATCGCTACATCAATAATGTCGTGTTGCATGATTCTTCTCTTCCTGGTTGAAGCACAGGGATAAACACGGAGAAAATGGTTCCGCTCGGTTCGTTGTCGGCTACTTCGATAGTGCCGCCGGCCTGGGTCACGTAGCTGTCGATAAGGTACAGCCCGATGCCGTGGTCGCCGCGGGTTTTGGTGGTGACGCCCCGTTCAAAAATGTGATCGCGGATTTCCGGGACAATGCCGATGCCGCGGTCGGCCACTTCAATAATGAGCTCCCGCTCGTTTAAGCGAATCAGGACTTCGACCGGCGCGTGCGGCAGTGCGGCGCGCTGGGTGGCCTCGATCGCGTTGTCGAGCAGGTTTCCGATAATGGAAATCACTTCCGCCTCCGGCAGCGTCGGGAAGGGCTTATCCATGCCGCAGCCAGGGTCAAGTTGCAACTCGACACCCTTCTCCCGCGCCCTGGCCGCTTTGCCGAGCAGCAGGCCGCAAATCGTCGGCGAGCTGAAGCGCGCGGAAAGGAAATCGAGCAGTTCCTGGGCGTGTTCCGACTGCGCCTGAATAAAGCGGATCGCCTCGTCGTAATGGCCCATATGCAGCAAACCGGAGAGGGTGGTCATTTTGTTGAGCTGTTCGTGACGCATAATGCGCAGGTTATCGACATAGCGCTTCACCTGGCTAAGCTGCGCGCTGAGTGAGTCAATGTCATTGCGGTCGCGGAAGGTAATCACCCAGCCCTGTAATGCGTTTTCGAGCATGATCCTGACCCGGCTGGCGAGCACTCTGCTTTGGTTAAAATGGCACATTTCATCGTGCGTATCTTTAGCCAGCATCACTGCGGGGTCGAAGAACGGAACCGGCGCAATCACCTCGCCAATCGGCAGCCCGCGCAGCCGTCGCGCGGGCTGGCTGAGGTTCAGTAATTTACGCGCCGCCTGATTAATAACCTCAATACGGCCGTCTTTATCAATGGCGATCACCCCTTCAAAAATGGATTCCATCATCGCTTTTTGCTGGCGCACCAGCAGGCCGATTTCCCGTGGCTCGAGCGAGAAAATCTGTTTTTTGATGCTGCGGGTGAAGAACCACGAAAAGACAAAGAGTGCGATAAGCAGCAGAACGGCGGCAATCAGAATATTGACCATTTTGCTGACGGTAACGTCGTCGAGATAGCTGGTGAGATAGCCCACCGACACGATGCCCACCACCTTGCCGTCATCATCCAGAATGGGAGCTTTGCTGCGCAGTGAAATGCCGAGCCCACCTTTGCGGATGGTGATAGTGCTTTTGCCCGCCAGTACTTCCTGATTGTCACCCCCGACCAGCTCCGTGCCGACGCGATCGATAAAAACAGAGTGGAATAAATGGCGGGCGTGGTTATCGCCAATCACAATAAAACTGGCATCGCTGTGCGCCGCCAGTTTTTGCATGAAGTTGTGAATGGCGGGGATATTTTTATTGGCAACGTCCTGGCGCAGGGTGGGAATAAGGGCGATTTCTTCGGCCTGTATTTTCGCTCTAATGCTCATTTCCTGATACAGCTGACGGCCCATGTCGACATAATAATATCCGCCGAGCAGGGCGAAAAGCACAGAGAAAAAGGCCACCAGGGAGATAAACAGTTTTATCTGGAAAGACAGCTTCATTACCATCACACGCGCTCACAAAAATGGTTTTTACTGTATCACCAAAACCAGCCATCACGCCGCTTTTCACCGAAACTTGTGATCGTTTGCACAGCCACTTCTCTGAGGCATTTCGCAATAATTAAAACCATAAAAACCACGCGTAATAATAAGGTGTAGATCACGTTCAATAATTAAAACCATTAACACCATAGTGACCATAAAAACTTCGGTTTTAATCTGAATTTCCTCACGTAAAGGCGAGTGCGGGGCCTCTAAGATGAGAGCGTGAAATAACCAAGGGGCCGATGATGAGCACGACCGATGATTCTTTTACTGTTAACCATGAACCAATAAATATTCCGAAAACATCACTGAGAGAGAAGTGGTGGCACATTATGGATAGCTGGAAAATAGGGATCATTCCTCTGCCGCTGTTTCTGCTTGCCGGGGCGCTAATCGCCATTGATTGCCTCGGGGGGAAATTGCCGAGTGACATCGTGGTGATGGTCGCCACGCTGGCCTTCTTTGGCTTCGCCTGTGGTGAGTTCGGCAAGCGCTTGCCGATTGTGGGTAAATTCGGCGCGGCGGCTATCTGCGCCACGTTTATTCCTTCCGCGCTGGTCTATTACGGCCTGCTGCCGGATGTGGTTGTGGAATCGACCACTAAATTCTACAAATCCACCAACATTCTGTACCTGTACATCTGCTGCATTATCGTTGGCAGCATCATGAGTATGAACCGCACCACGCTGATTCAGGGCTTCCTGCGCATCTTCTTCCCGATGCTGTGCGGCGAAGTGGTCGGCATGGTCGTGGGGATGGGTGTCGGCATGGCGCTGGGGCTGGAACCGTTCCAGATTTTCTTCTTCATCATTCTGCCTATCATGGCGGGCGGCGTGGGCGAAGGGGCGATTCCGTTGTCGATAGGTTATGCCACTTTACTGCATATGGATCAGGGCGTGGCTCTTGGGCGCGTGCTGCCGATGGTGATGCTGGGCGGGCTGACGGCGATTGTGATTTCAGGCTGTCTGAATCAGCTCGGCAAGCGCTACCCGCATCTGACCGGAGAAGGGCAACTGATGCCTGCGCGCGACGGTGAACCTGATTCTGCCCAGGACGCGGCAGTCTCCAGCGGGAAAACGGATGTGACGACTATCGCGTCGGGTGCGCTGCTGGCGGTGCTGCTCTACATGCTCGGGATGCTCGGCTACAAGTTGATTGGCCTGCCTGCGCCGGTGGGAATGCTGTTTATCGCAGTGTTCATCAAGCTGGTGAACGGCGTATCGCCGCGTCTGCTGGAAGGCTCACAGGTGGTGTACAAATTCTTCCAGACCGCGGTGACGTACCCGGTGCTGTTCGCGGTTGGCGTGGCTATCACGCCGTGGAATGAGCTGATGGCGGCATTTACGATCAGCAATCTGCTGGTTATCGTCAGCACCGTGTCGGCGCTGGTGGCGACCGGGTTCTTTGTGGGTAAAAAGATTGGCATGCACCCGATTGATGTGGCGATTGTTTCCTGCTGCCAGAGCGGGCAGGGCGGCACCGGGGATGTGGCTATCCTGACCGCGGGTAACCGCATGAGCCTGATGCCGTTTGCTCAAATCGCAACGCGTATAGGCGGGGCCATTAATGTCGCGGTGTCGCTGCTTATCCTCAGTAAATTTCTTGCCTGATTAACGGACGAAGGAGAGAAAGAATGACCCTCGAAACGCTGCACCGACCGGGCGTGAAACTGGACGAGATGCTGGCCGCGAAGGACAACCGCGCCGCGCGTCAGACCGACTGGCTGCTGCATTACGGCCAGCCGGTGGTGTCGCTGACGCTGGTGACGCCCGGTAAAGTGAAAGACAGTATCCGCTATCGCAACAGCATGGGCGTTGCCATTCAGGCCTGCGACCAGCTGCTGTGGCAGCATCACTGGCAGGTGCTCGACCGCCAGGTGCTGTGGCTGCCGACCGGGCCGGAAGCCCTGTGGTGCGTGGCGCATAGCGCCGCTGAAATTAAAGCACATGCGACGACCCTGGAGCAGTCGCATCCGCTGGGCCGTCTGTGGGATATCGACGTGATTTGTCCGCAGAGTGGCCCGGTTGGGCGCACCGCATTGGGCCGCTCACAGCGCCGTTGCCTGCTGTGTGATGAACCGGCTCATGCTTGCTCGCGTTCCCGTCGTCATGAGCAGGCGTTAGTGGTTGCCAGCGTGGAGAAAATCATTGATGACTGGTTTGCACGCGACTAAACCGCGCGTTAAAAATGTCCCGGCGTTGGCAGAAGAGGCGCTGTGGCAGGAGCTGGAGCTGACGCCAAAACCGGGGCTGGTGGACCGGCGCAACAACGGCTCTCATCGCGATATGGACCACGCGCTGTTTGTGCGCAGCATCCGGGCGATTACGCCATGGTTTGCGCGTTTTGCTGAACTCGGGGCACAGCACGCGACGTGCGATATTACCGAACAGCTGCGCATTCTGCGCCCGATGGGTATCGCCTGTGAGCAAGCGATGTACGCGGCAACCGACGGTATTAACAGCCATAAAGGCGGGATATTTTCTCTCGGCCTGCTGTGCTTTGCCGCCGGGCGCATGGGTGACGCGACGGCAGAGAATTTATGCCTGCAGGTGCAGGGGATATGCCAGGGCGTGGTCGCCCGCGAACTGATGGCTCGCACATCGGCGACCACGGCGGGCGAGCGTCAGTTTCAGCAGTTCGGCCTGACGGGCGCACGCGGCGAAGCGGAAAGCGGTTTCGCGACGGTCAACGCCGTTTTACCGCACTGGAACCGCTATCGGCTTGACGAGATGTTGCTGCGACTCATGGCTATCAATCCGGACAGCAATCTGGTGTCGCGCGGTGGAATGGCCGGGCTGGAATACGTCCAGCACTCTGCGCAAAACCTGTTGCGTGACGGCTGGGATAAACACGCGTTAGAGGCGATGGACGATGCGCTGATAGCACGGAATTTAAGCCCGGGTGGCAGCGCAGATTTACTATCGGTGGCGTGGGTACTCGGGGAGTTGTAGGCCCGGCAGCGTAGCGCTGCCGGGTATTAATGTGAAAATCGATTAGTGGGCAACCGGCTGCGCGGCCGCAACCGTTGGCACATGTTTGTATTTGAACAATGCCACGAATGCGAAGGCCAGCACCAGCGAATAACCCGCGAAAATCAGCCATACGCTCTGCCAGTCGGTATTGCCGTTCACGGTGTACATCTCAACCACTTTACCGCTCACCATGCCACCCAGGATGCAGCCGAAGCCGTTGGTCATCATCAGGAACATCCCTTGCGCACTGGCGCGAATTTCAGGTCGCACCTCTTTCTCAACAAACACCGACCCGGATATGTTGAAGAAGTCGAATGCACAGCCGTAGACGATCATCGACAGCACCAGCAGGATGGTGCCGAACGCGGACGGGTCGCCATAGGCGAACAGACCGAAGCGCAGCATCCAGGCAAAAATACTGATAAGCATCACGTTCTTAATACCGTAACGGCTCAGGAAGAACGGGATGGTGAGGATGAACAGCGTTTCGGAAATCTGGGAAATCGACATCATCACCGAGGCGTGTTCAACGATAAAGCTTCCGGAGAACAGCGGGTTGTTATCGAAACTGTGCAGGAAGGTATTGCCGAACATGTTGGTGATTTGCAGCTCCGCGCCCAGCAGCATGGAGAAGATAAAGAATATCGCCATGCGTTTGTTTTTAAACAGCGCGAAGGCGTCGAGGCCCAGCATGGTGCTCCAGCTCTGGTTTTTCTGCTGCTGCGAAACCGGAATATGCGGCAGCGTCAGGGTGAACAGGCTCAGCACCAGCGACAGCGCCGCGCCGATGTACAGCTGCATGTGGCTCAGTTCAAAGCCAGAGAAGCTCACCGCCCACATCGCCATGATAAAGCCGATAGTGCCCCAGATACGGATTGGCGGGAAATCGGTGACGATGTCCATGCCCGCTGATTTCAGGCGATAGTAGGAGATGGTGTTCACCAGCCCAAGCGTCGGCATATAGGCCAGCGAGTTGAGCAGGATGACGATGAACATTTCGCCCGGCGTGGTGACCTGCGCCGCCATAAATAGCGTGCCTGCCCCGACTAAATGGCACAGCGCGTACACCCATTTCGCACTGATCCATTTATCCGCCACGATGCCGAGCAGCGTCGGCATAAAGACCGCCGCAATCCCCAACGAGCTATACACCGCACCGATGGATGCACCGTCAAATTTGAGCGTGACGAACATATAGGAGCCGAGGGTTGTCAGCCAGCTCCCCCAGAGGCAGAACTGCAGGAACGACAGTATTTTAAGCTGCAGCTTAAGGTTCATGTTATTTTCCTCACAAAGTGACCGGCTGTATGTTTTTATAGAAACATTTATGGCGTGAATTTGATGCGATTCTATCGGTGTCGGGCGCGCCGTTTTGTTACCTCCAGCAAAAAAATGCAATATTTATTCTTTTGCAGAGTGGATTAGTGACGCAAATAACATTTTCGTATGGTGGGGGCGGATTTTGCGTGGGCTGATGCCCTCACCCCGCGGGTGAGGGCATCAATTACTTCCGGCGGTAACTCTTCTGGGTGTTGTTCACTTTATACAGATAGCGGCGCGATTCTTGCGACGGATGACGCGTCGTCAGCGTCTGGTAAACGTCGCCCGGCGCCATGCTGTTAATGATGTTCGCCGCCTGAACTTTATCGCTGGAGAACACGCGGAGCACGCTGCCCGCGCCACCGTTATAAGCAGTGATCACCGCGTAGCGGCGTGAGGTCGGGTTATCAATTCCACCCAGATAAACATTGCTCAGCATCGCCAGATACGCGGTGCCGGTATCAATGTTGTTGGCCGGGTCGAACAGGTAACTGCGGCTTGGCGTCCCGGATTTTCCCTGCGCCTTATACACGTCTTTCCCGGCGGTATGCTGCACCACCTGCATCAGCCCCAGCGCATCGGAATTACTGACGGCGTACGGGTTAAATGAGGATTCGGTCTGCATAATCGCCAGAATCAGCGACTCATCAACGCCATACTTGCGCGAGGCCTGACGTACCATACCTATGTATTTATGTGCACGTTTATCGAGGTGGTTTGGCACCAGATTGATGGTTACGCTGTAGATAACGTGCAGCCCGTTACTGCGGCTTTTCAGGCGGTTTTGCAGCAGCCAGTCGGCGTAGTTCGACGCGCGACCTTGCCAGCGAATCGGCTGCCCGGTGTTATCCACCACCTGACCGTAAAGGAACGGCTCTTTGGAAATCTGGATATCATCGGCGTCGGAATAGAGATCGACCGAACCCGGATCGTCGCCCATCAGCAGCGTTTTGATGATGGTCTGACGAAGATGGCCCGCAGGATCGGTTCCGGCGATGGTTTCAAAGGTGATGGTGCCGTTATCAAAGTTGATATGGCTGCGAGTGTAATACTGGTCGGAATACTTCACGTAGTCCTTCGGTCCGGCGACCAGAACTTCGTTGTATCCCCAGATGTTCTCGATGTTATGGGCAAACTGCCCCATCAAAATGTCAAAACCGTTGGTGTCTTTTACCCAGGCTTCATTATAGGGCGTGCCCTTTTTGGAGCCTGAACACGAAATGAGCAACGGCGCAATCAGGGCTAGCGCTAAATATTTTTTCATCATTCCGGGAAGTGTCGTCAGGTTGAAATAAAGGGCCGAAAGGCCCTTATTGTTTTTCTGGCGGCGTATAGCCTTCGATGTGAACGTCTTTGCCCTCGAACAGGAAGTTAACCATCTCCTGCTCCAGCAGCTTGCGATGCTCCGGGTTCATCATGGTGAGCTTTTTCTCGTTGATGAGCATGGTCTGCTTATGCTGCCACTGACCCCAGGCTTCTTTAGAGATTTCGTTATAGATGCGTTTTCCGAGCTCGCCCGGATACAGCTGGAAGTCCTGGCCTTCAGCGTCGCGCTGCAGGAAGGTACAAAAAATGGTTCTGCTCATGACTATTCCTCTTTATGGCCGTCGCTCAAACCAGAGCGTCGGCGCGTAACTGCTGTAACAGACGCTCCACGGGTGCCGCCAGCCCGACTGACGGTGGCTGGGCTAAGTTATACCAGAGAGCGCCGCCTTCATCCATGCACGCGTCTATCGACTGCACGCTGAGCCACATAGGCACAATATCTAAATGGAAATGGCTGAACGTATGGCGAAAAGCCGTTTGCTGCGCGAGTGACGTGGTTTTTATCTGACGCGCGGCTAGCCATTCGAGGAGTTCTTCCTCGGAGGTAAACTGCGGGAAGCAGAACAGCCCGCCCCACAGACCGCTTGGCGGACGCTGAAGCAGGAACACCTCGTCGTCGTGCTGCATGATCAGGAAATACCCCACGCGTTCCGGCAGGGTCTGCTTCGGTTTCTTGCCGGGATACTGCGCCCACGAGTGGTTGGCATACGCCACGCAGCCGTTGTTCAGCGGACAGAGTTCGCACTTAGGTTTTGAACGGGTGCAGACCATCGCGCCCAAATCCATCATCGCCTGATTAAAACGCTCCACGCCTTTCGCCGGGGTCACGTCTTCACTGATTTCCCACAGCCGTTTTTCCACGTCTTTCTTGCCCGGCCAGCCGCTCACCGCGTAGCAGCGAGCGAGCACCCGTTTCACGTTGCCATCGAGAATGGGGAAATGTTTGCCGAGCGACAGTGAAAGCACCGCGCCCGCAGTAGAACGCCCGACGCCGGGAAGTGCTGCCACTTCGTCAAAGGTTTCCGGGAATTTACCGTTGTGCAGCGTCGCGACCTGTTGTGCGGCCTTGTGCAGATTACGCGCCCGGGCGTAATAGCCGAGGCCCGTCCACAGGTGCAGCACTTCGTCGAGCGGCGCATTAGCGAGATCGGTGATGGTCGGAAAACGCGCCATAAAGCGCTCAAAATAAGGAATAACGGTAGCAACCTGAGTTTGTTGCAACATAACCTCAGAGAGCCATACTTTGTACGGCGTTTTTTCCATTTGCCAGGGCAGGGTCTTACGCCCATATTTGTCGTACCAGTCCAGCACCTGGGCTGAAAATTGAAAGGCTTGCATGGCTACCGATTCGCTGTATCAGGGACGCAGATTGCAGCACAGCGCCATCGGGCTGTAAACCGGATCTTTCCCATGCTTGCATACTTCGCCTGAGTTTGGATAATGCCCGTTTCCCGAATACTCATCAGGTAGACAGAATTTTTATGAACAACGACGTCATTTCACCGGATTTTGATGAAAACGGTCGCCCGCTGCGCCGTATTCGTAGCTTTGTCCGCCGTCAGGGCCGCCTGACCAAAGGGCAGCAGCACGCGCTGGATAACTATTGGCCGGTGATGGGTGTCGAGTTTAGCGAAACGCCTGTCGACTTTGCCGCTCTGTTTGGCCGCGATGCGCCGACCACCCTGGAAATCGGTTTCGGCATGGGTGCATCGCTTGTCACTATGGCGAGCGCCAAACCAGAGCAGAACTTTTTAGGTATTGAAGTCCACTCTCCGGGCGTCGGGGCGTGCTTAGCGTCGGCCCATGAAGAGGGCGTGGAAAATCTGCGCGTGATGTGTCACGACGCGGTTGAAGTGCTGCATAAAATGGTTCCTGACAATTCTTTGAACATGGTGCAGCTGTTTTTCCCTGACCCGTGGCATAAAGCGCGTCATAATAAGCGCCGTATCGTTCAGGCTCCTTTTGCAGAGCTTGTGAAGAGTAAGCTGAAGCTTGGCGGCGTCTTCCACATGGCGACCGATTGGGAAGCTTATGCGGAGCACATGCTGGAAGTGATGTCGTCGCTCGACGGGTATAAAAACCTCTCTGAAAGCAACGACTACGTACCGCGTCCGGATTCACGTCCGGTAACCAAATTTGAACAGCGTGGCCATCGTCTTGGTCACGGCGTTTGGGACTTAATGTTCGAGAGGGTGAAATAATGGCGAAGAACCGTAGCCGTCGTCTGCGTAAAAAAATGCACATCGACGAGTTTCAGGAATTAGGATTTTCCGTTGCATGGCGTTTCCCGGAAGGCACTACTGAAGAACAAATCGACCATATCGTTGATGAGTTTATCAACGAGGTGATTGAGCCGAATAAACTGGCCTTTGACGGCAGCGGCTATCTGGCCTGGGAAGGTCTGATTTGCATGCAGGAAATCGGTAAATGTACCGAAGAACACCAAGCCGCCGTGCGTAAATGGCTGGAAGACAGGAAGTTCGAAGAGGTACGCACCAGCGAACTTTTCGACGTTTGGTGGGACTAAACAAACATAAGGGGCCAGCAATCGCTGGCCCGTTTTGTCTTTACAGGAGTTTCTATGATGCGCAAAACGCTGCTGGCAGCGGCTCTCTGCGTCACCGCATTTGCCGCTCAGGCGGATTATCAGTGCAGCGTGACCCCGCGTGATGACGTTATCCTCAGCCCGCAAACCGTGCAGGTGAAAGGGGAGAACGGCAATCTGGTCATCACCCCTGATGGCAACGTGATGTATAACGGCAAACAGTACACTCTCAGTGCTGCTCAGCGTGAGCAGGCGAAAGACTACCAGACCGATCTGCGCAGCGCGCTGCCGTGGATTGACGAAGGCGCCCGTTCCCGCGTCGACAAAGGCCGTGTCGCGCTGGACAAAATCATCACTGAGCAGGTTGGGGCCAGCAGCAATATGCATGGGCGTCTGACCAAACTTGATGCCCAGCTGAAAGAGCAGATGAACCGTATTATTGAGCATCGTACCGATGGCCTGACGTTCCACTACAAAGGTATCGATCAGGTTCGCGCTGATGGTCAGGAACTGGTAAATCAGGCGATGGGTGGTATTCTGCAGGACAGCATTAATGAGATGGGTGCGAAAGCGGTCGTCAAAGGCGGTGGTAATCCACTGCAGGGTATTTTAGGCAGCCTCGGCGGTCTGCAGGGCGCGATTCAGGATGAATGGAAGAGCCAGCAGGCAGATTTCCAGAAGTTCGGCAAAGACGTGTGTAGTCGCGTTGTGTCGCTGGAAGATAGCCGTAAAACGCTGGTGAGTTCGCTGAAGTAGACTCTGTGACCCTCGCGCAGGCCGGATGCCAACGCGAGGGTCAGACTGTTAAGGTTGTTACATCAGCCCCAGTGCCTGAGGAATAAACAGTGAAATCTGTGGGACGTAGGTTATCAACATCAACGCAACCAGCAGAGCAAAGTAGAAGGGCAGCAGCGGTTTGATCAGATGCTGGATCTTCACCCCGGAAATTGAACATCCCACGAACAATGCGCTACCGACCGGCGGTGTTAACAGGCCGATACACAGGTTAGCCACCATCATAATTCCGAAATGAACCGGGTCCATACCCAGTTCCTGAGCAATCGGCAGGAAGATAGGCGTGAAGATAAGCACTGCCGGGGTCATATCCATAAAGATGCCCACAACCAGCAGCACGATATTAATCAGCAGCAAAATGATCAACGGGTTATCGGAGATGCCCATCAGTGTGTCGCTAATCAGGTACGGGATATCCGCATTGGTCATCGCCCATGACATGCCGACGGAAAAGCCAATCAGCAGCAAAACGATGGAGGTCATCACTACCGATTCGAGGATAAGCTTCGGCAAATCGCGCCACTTCACTTCGCGGTAAATAATCACCGAGAGAATAAAGGTATACACCACCGCAATCGCGGAGGCTTCGGTAGCCGTGAAGATACCACCCAGAATCCCCCCCATCACAATCACCACCAACAGCAGGCTGGGTAGCGCATCGAGTAAGGCTTTTGCGGCCTGTGCACAGGTTGGGCGTTCAGACAGCGGATACCCCCGGCGTTTGGCGATAATCGCGCATACCACCATGATAGCCAGACCCATCAGGATACCGGGTAGATAACCTGCCATGAACAGTGAGGCGACAGAGACCCCCCCTGCCGTCAGTGAGAAAACAATCAGCACGTTCGACGGTGGAATAAGCAAACCGGTAATACATGATGAAACGTTTACCGCAGTGGAAAAGGCCGGGTCATATCCCTTTTTGGTCTGAATCGGATATAAGGTCCCGCCGACCGCAGCGGCAGCGGCAACCGCGGAACCGGAAATGGAACCAAACATCATGTTAGCCAGCACATTCACATGGCCAAGTGAACCAGGCACCCGACCGACCATGACCTGCGCGAGGTTGATAAGGCGAATGGCTATCCCGCCGCTGTTCATCAGCGTTCCGGCGAAAATAAAGAACGGAATAGCCAACAGGGCGAAGTTATCCAGTCCGTTGGCTAAGCGCTGAGAAACGGTAATCACCGCGATATCCCACGGGAACATCAGCAGCATCGAGGTGACGGTGGCGATACCAATGGAAAAAGAGATTGGCACACCGATGAAGACCAGGGCAAAGAAACAACCGAATAGCGTAAGTGCAATATATCCGTCCATCAGTGCGCCGCCTCCTGCGGTTGAGTCAGGCGCTGTACATTAAGCTGAATAAAGTACAACGCGTAAAACATCATCACTGCGCCACACAGGGGCAGAATGAGATAGACGTAGCCCATCGGGATTTGCATCGCGGCGGACACCTGTGCGGTGGCCAGAGTCTTATTGATAAGTTTTATCCCCCCTGTCACCACCACCAGGCCGGAGAAAAGGAAAATCAGGCTATTAATCAGGATGTTCAGCAACGCTTGCTTACGTGCATTTAGCGCCATCGCCAGCAGATCAATCGCCAGATGGCGCTGTTTGCCAACGGTATAGGCCGCGCCTAACAGGCCGACCCAAATCATCAGAAAGCGTGCCAGTTCGTCAGTCATAGTACTGGGCTGGTTAAGCACATAGCGGCTGAATACTTGCCACACCACACAGACCACCAGTGCCACCATCACGGCGACAGAGAACGCCGCAATGGTGTTATCCACCACCTGTTTAATGCGGTTTAAAATCATCATGGATTACCCCGGAGAGAAGGGCCCGTTGCCAGGCCCATGTCACGTTATTGCGCGGCTTGCTCGAATTTCGCCAGTAAAGCGGCCTGTTTCGGATCTTTTTTGAAGTCGTCATACAACGGCTGGACTGCGGCACGGAATGGCGCTTTATCCACCGTGACAAAGGTGCCGCCCATCGCTTTGGCCTGGGCGCGGGTTTCAGCTTCAACATTCGCCCAGGCTTTTTGCTGCCATGCTTCGGAGTCTTTGGCGGCTTTGCTGAGGATCTGTTGTTGTTCCGGGGTCAATTTGTTCCAGGTTTTGGTCGAGATAACCAGGAAGTCAGGAATAGAGGCGTGTTCGTCTTCAGAGTAAACTTTGGCGATTTCGATGTGGCGGGTTTGCACCCAGGAAGGGACGTTATTTTCTGCACCATCCACCACACCTTGCTGCATCGCGGTATACACCTCACCGAAGGAGATAGGGGTAGGCGAGCCGCCCATGAGCTCGACCATGCGTAAGGTTGTAGGGCTTGCCTGAACACGAATTTTCAAACCTTTGAGGTCTTCAGGTTTCGTTATCGGTTTTTTGGCGTAGAAACTACGGGTCCCGGCAATATAAGCGGAAAGGGCAAAGAAACCTTTATCTTTACTGGATTCCATAATTTCTTTGCCAACGTTGCCAAAGACGACGTTATCAAAATGTTTCTGATCTTTAAATAAATAGGGAAGATTATAAATGGCGTAGGTATTATCAAATGACTCCAGATCGCTGGCTGAGCCTTTGGTCATATCCAGTGCACCGTTTTGCAATAATTCCATGGTTTCCCGTGCGCTGCCCATTTGGCTGCTCGGATAAATACGGATTGTCATTTTACCGTCAGAAAGCTGTTTGACCTCCTTCGCCATTTGCTCGAAAGCCTGATGCACCACATGGCTTCGCTCAAGGTTGTGTGCCAGCTTTAAGGTCACTTTTTCTGCTGCCTGTGCCGTCGTTGCAAAAAGGGCAAGCAGTGAAACGCCCAGCAAGGAACGGGTGATAGTGTTCATTTTCATTATTGGCTCCATGCACATATATAAGATGATGATGGTTTATAGAAAACCGCATACAACAAGAATCTGTATGACATCTTATCCTGGTTGTCAGACATCAATGCGCAACCCAGCTCACAGTTTTTCGCCGCAAAATAAATGGCTGCGTAATTTTGTGCACTGGGTTAGGTTTATTTTCGTTTTTATTCAGGAAGGGAATTCAATAAGGAATAATTAGATGGATAACTAATAAGTAATATCGAAGGGTTAGCTCGGGAATATCGAATTGATGATGCCGGTGAATAATATACAGGCATCATGCATTGTGTTTATTCGCTGAGGAATAATTCGAGTAACGAATTCAGGAACAGTTTCCCATGTTCGGTAATCTGCCAGAATTGCTCGCACTCGCTGAGATAACCTTGTGCGATGGCTTCGTCAATCTGCGCGCGAACCGCAGACTCCGGCAAACCCGTGAACGCGGTAAATTCAGCGCGAGGAGCAGGCTCCAGCAGGCGGAAGCGGTTCATAAAGAACTCGAACGGTTTGTCTGTGGTTTCGACGTCGTGCTGACGCTCCAGATACCGGCCTTCCATATAGCCACGTGGATGACGGGTTTTGGCGGTACGCAAAATGCGCCCATCCGGGAATGTGACTTTACCGTGCGCGCCGCAGCCAATGCCCAGGTAATCACCGAATCGCCAGTAGTTCAGGTTGTGCTGACACTGATAGCCCGGCCTGGCGTAGGCAGAGGTTTCATACTGCTGATAACCCGCGGCGCTCAGCAGTTGGTGTCCCTGCTCATAGATATCCCACAGCGCGTCGTCGTCCGGTAGTTTTGGAGGGCGCGAGCCAAAAAGTGTATTCGGTTCGATGGTGAGCTGATACCACGACAAATGCGGCGGATTGAGCGCAATCGCCTGACGCAGATCGTCCAGCGCTTCATCCAGCGACTGGTCTGGCAGGCCGTGCATCAGGTCGAGGTTAAAGCTGCGTAGGTTCAGACTTGTCGCCAGATGCGCCGCGCGTTTTGCTTCGTCGGCGTCGTGAATGCGCCCCAGACGTTTGAGTTTGGCTTCGCTAAAGCTCTGCACACCAATCGAAATGCGGTTCACGCCTGCGCGCTGATAATCCACAAAGCGGTCGGCTTCCACCGTGCCTGGGTTGGCTTCCATGGTGATTTCTGCATCAGCCGCCAGATTCAGGCGCGCGCGTACGCCATCCAGCAATGTTTGCATCGCCGGGCCAGACAGCAGGCTCGGCGTGCCCCCGCCGATGAAAATCGTTTTTACTTCGCGTCCCTGCGCGTAAGGCACGTCGGCGTCTAAATCGGCGAGCAGATGCTGCACGTAATCATCGTGCGGCACTTCGCCTTTCAGCGCGTGCGAATTGAAATCGCAGTACGGGCATTTCTGCACGCACCAGGGAATGTGAATGTAAAGACTCAGCGGAGGGAGAACGGTCATTAACGCAGTGCTTCCAGTAACAGTTTCAGCGCCTGTCCACGGTGGGACACGGCAATTTTTTCTTCACGGCTCAGTTCAGCCGCCGTTTTACCGGCGTCGGGAACAAAGAATATAGGGTCGTAGCCAAAGCCGCCGTTGCCCGCGGCTTCGCGGGTAATCACGCCCGGCCAGCTGCCGTGACACACCAGTGGCGTTGGGTCTGCGGCATGACGCATATACACCAGCACGCAATGGAACTGCGCCTGGCGTTGATTGTCGGGTACGTCTTTCAACGCAACCAGCAGCTTTTCCAGATTCTGCTGGTCGCTGGCGTCAACGCCCGCGTAGCGCGCAGAGTAAATCCCCGGTGCACCGCCAAGAACGTCAACCGCCAGGCCGGAATCATCAGCAATGGCAGGCAGACCGGTGACTTTCGCGGCGTGACGCGCCTTGAGAATCGCGTTCTCAATAAAGGTCAGCCCGGTTTCTTCCACGGATTCAACGTTCAGTTCGGTCTGTGCGACCACGTCGAGACCAAAATCGTTTAACAGCGAGGCGAGCTCGCGCACTTTACCGGCGTTACCGGTAGCCAGAACTACTTTTTGCATGGGATGTCCTGTCAGGTGAGCGCGTCAACGCCCGAAGGGATCTGTTGCGGTTGAATGATTTTAACCTGCTTGTGGCGGCCTGATTCGCCTTTCTCAATTATCACCTGGCTCTTCGCGACGCGAAACTGTTTGGCAAGAAATTTTACCAAATGCGCATTGGCCTGGCCGTCCACCGGCGGGGCGGTGATGGCGACTTTTAGTTCGTCGCCATGCAGTCCGACAATGCTGTCACGGCTGGCTTTCGGCTGAATGTACAGCCGTAAAACCAGCCCGTCGTCGCAGACTTCAACGGCACTCATAGCGCCATCCACAGCCCCGGCAGCAGCATATTTCCGGTAGCCTGTAATAGCTCGGAAATACCCATATTGGCCACGTACAGCAGCAACACGAGGATCATCGGTGAGAAGTCGATGCCACCCATTGACGGCAGCATGCCGCGAATTGGGCGCAGCAGCGGGTCGGTCAGCTGCATCAGCACAAACTCCACTGGGCTACGGCCACGGCTGACCCAGCTCATAATCGCCATCAGCATCAGTACCCAGAAAATCAGCAGGCCGATGGTTTTCACCAGAATCAGCACCGCGGAAATCCAGATAATGGGCTGGAAGGTGATAACCATAAACAGCACGATAGCTTTCAGTACGCAGAGCACGAAGGCAATCAATAATGATGAACTGTCAATTGGCCCCATCGCAGGGATAACGCGACGCAGCGGCCCAACCAGCGGTTGAGTCGCTTTCACCACGAACTGCGAGAAGGGGTTGTAAAAATCACAGCGAGCCCACTGCATCCAGACGCGGAGCAGCATCACCATCGTGTACAGCTCAATCACTGTCGAAAGCAGGAAAGTCAACGTCTTCATGGCGTTCCTCAGTTTTCCTTATTTATTGTTGTGTGTAATCGCGCGCACCAAAAATGGCGGTACCGATGCGCACCATCGTGCTACCCGCCGCAATCGCGGCTTCCATATCGTCTGACATGCCCAGAGAGAGCGTGTCCACGGACGGATAGCGTGTTTTCAGCCGGGCAAATGCTACCGCCATTTGTTGGGCGACGGCAAACTGCCTTACATATTCTGACTCAGGCGCCGGAATGGCCATCAGCCCACGCAGGCTCAGACCTGGCAGTGCGGCAACTTCGGCGGCCAGCGCATCGATTTCCTCTGGTGCGATACCAGATTTGCTCGATTCATCGCTGATGTTGACCTGAATAAGCACGTTCAGCGGCGGCAAATGCGCAGGACGCTGCTCGCTCAAACGGCTGGCGATACGCAGGCGATCAACGGTATGACACCAGTCGAAATGCTCTGCCACCAGACGACTTTTGTTCGACTGCAGCGGGCCAATAAAGTGCCACTGCAGGTCGTTTTGTCCCGCTTCCTGAAAATAGCGGACCTTTTCTATTCCTTCCTGAACGTAGTTTTCACCAAAGGCGCGTTGGCCCGCAGCGATAGCTTCTTCGATGGCGCTCGCAGGTTTCGTTTTACTCACTGCAAGCAACGTAACTTCTTCTGGAGCACGGCCGCAAAGGGCGACAGCGGCTGAGATTTTGTCCCTGACCTGTGTCAGGTTATGCGCAATGTCGTTCATTTTCAGGATGATGGTATGGATATGCAGGAAATTGTGGCCCTTAGTGTAAAGCATAACGTCTCGGATCTACACCTGTGCGGCAATGGTACGGTGCGCTGGCGGCGGCGAGGACTCCTTGAACCGGCACCTTTCAGTACGCCGGAACCACAAACGCTGCTGCAAAACTGGCTGAGTGAAACGGCGATGCGGCATTGGGAAAAAGAAAACCAGTGTGATTTTGCGGTGCAGACGGACAGCGGTACGCGGCTGCGCGCCAGTGTGTTCCGGCATATGGACGGCGTATCATTAGTTTTACGACTGTTGCCGGAAATCTGTCCGCAGCTGGCGGAGCTTGGTGTGCCGCCCGCCATCAGCGAACTGTTAGCCGGAGAAAGCGGGTTGATTCTGGTGACGGGGGCCACCGGCAGCGGTAAATCCACCACACTGGCGGCGATGGTTGATTATCTTAATCATCAGCGTGACGGGCATATTCTGACCCTGGAAGATCCGGTGGAGTTTATGCATCACAGTGAGCGATGTCTGATTCATCAGCGTGAAGTTGGAGCGCATTGCGGATCGTTTTCTGCGGCGCTGCGTGTGGCATTGCGTCAGGACCCCGATGTGATAATGCTCGGCGAACTGCGTGACACCGAAACCATCCGTCTGGCGCTAACGGCGGCCGAAACCGGGCATCTGGTGCTGTCGACGCTGCACACGCGAGGCGCGGCACAGGCCATTGAAAGGCTGGTGGATGTATTTCCGGCTGGGGAAAAAGAGCAGGTTCGCAGTCAGCTTGCGGGAAGCCTGTGCGCGGTACTGTCGCAAAAGCTGCTGCCCGATAAACAGGGTGGGCGCGTGGCGCTGTACGAATTGCTGGTTAACACGCCTGCGGTCGGCAGTCTGATTCGCGATGGTAAAACCCATCAGCTACCCGGCGTGATGCAGGCCGGGCAGCAAATGGGGATGATGACGTTTACGCAGTGTTTCCAGCAGCGACAGGAAGCGGGCCGCCTTTAGCGAACGTTGAGTGAATAGACTGCGGGCAGCGCGCCCGCAGTGGCGAGAATTTCCAGCCGCACTTCACGTACGCGAATGGCGGCGGGGAACTCATGCCTGCACACGGAATGGTGGTTGTTTTCGACTTCTGCCAGTAACGTTTCGTCTGCCCACAGGCGGTAATGGGTGATGCAATGTGGTGTCACCGCGCTGGCATGGCCCATCTGCACAGTTTCCATCGCGTTGTCGAAATCGTTGTCCTGCACCAGCGTCAGGCTGTGAATCGCCAGCAGCTCTGGCCAATGCCAGACAACCGTCGGGTTTTTATCGTTTAGCGCAGGAACCCAGGCGTTAGTTTGCTGTTCCGGGCGCAGGCGACCATTAAGCAAATGCGTTGCCGGATAGCAGCGCAGCGGCGTCGCAAAACGCAGGGCGGGCAGGATCTGATTCGGGTGGCGGCGTGGCAGCCAGAAGTCGAACTCGTCCACGCCGTAGTCGCCATCGACCACCTGGCGTGTGTGTTTTGCGACGCGGGCGTTCAGGCTGTTGAACACGGTCATGATGCCGGGAAGCCGAACGTCGGTAAGCGCGATATCGATATTTTCCTGTGCGTCGAAGGCAACGAAAACGTACTGCTCACGATCGCTTACCCAGTCGAGCTGGCAGCGGTATTCGCCTTCTCCCTTTACGCTGATGCGATGGCTGGCGTAACGTAATTCCGGCGTGAAGTTGCCAGGGCGCAGGCTGCCCAACAGCGTGATGTCCAGCGTCTGCGGGTTTTGGCTGCGTAAGGTGAATGACAATTCCGGCAGCGTTTCACCCGTTTTTACGGGCAACAAAAGTGCCATTCGTTCGCGCAGTGAGTGCCACATACCGTTCGGGGGCAGCTCGCTCAATTGCAGTTCGCTGCTGACGCTGATTTCAGCGCCAAGGGCAGGGTCATCCAGCCACTGGCGCGGGATATAACAGCCCGATGCCTGCAAACGCTGCTGAAGCTCGCCGATACGTTGCTGATCCGCCAGCGCTTTTGGCGTGATGAGGTGCTCATGACAGAGTGCTGCACCTGCGCCAGCCACTTCGCCGAGTAGCCCGCAGGTGCACATCACGCGGGCGCTGCCGAAGGCGACGTGGGAGGCGGAAATCAGTCGCCCGGTCAGGAACAGGTTATCCAGCGAGCGGCTGTAAAGGCTGCGCCACGGGATGGTGTAGGTACCTTTACTGTGAAACTGACGGCAGCCGTCGTGGGTGCTGTACACGCCATCGGCGGGATGTAAGTCTATCGACCAGCCGCCGTAGCCGACGGCGTCATAATGATCGCGCTGTTCGACAATGTCCTGCTGACTCAGCAGATGATCGCCCATAAAGCGGCGGCTTTCGCGCTTGCCGGGCACCGAGCCGACCCATTCGATAGTCATGTTGGCGGCTTCAGGAAACTCGCCGGAATTTTTGATGTGATCCCAAACGCCCCAGACGATTTTCCACAGCTCCCACTTGATGGTTTCGCTTTCATAGACCGTATCGAGGCGACCACCCCATTCCAGCCACCACAGATCGCAGCCGTTCAGCGTGGACGTGAGCCGCTTATAGCGCGGGATATCGGTTATCTCTTTTAGCGCAAAAGAGGGCGGGACAAAGTTGACCGGACCCTCGGTCTTTTTGGTGTAGAAATAGATCGAGTGCCCGAGTTTGTGGCCGAAGTTGTCGCCCGGGGCCATCTTTTCGCCCAGCTCGCTTTCTTCCTCTGCGCCTTCGCGGAATTCAGCGCCTGCCAGATAGCCCAGCACGCCGTCACCGGTGGCATCGCAAAACTGCGAGGCGGAAACCTGGTAGAAGGTTTCATTAATGGCGTTGAAGGCGCTGACCTGCGTAATGCGGTTATGCTCTTTCTTCACCTCATACACGGCGGTGTTGAGCAGTAACGTCAACCCTGGCTGGCTGCGCGCCATATCCAGCAGCACCAGGTCGAACATCACTGGGTTACCTTCCTTATTGCGCCACAGGTTTTCCTCCATGATTTCACCCATGATGCCGCCTTCTCTCGCCCAGCGGTTGTTGTTGCCCATATGCGATGTCGCGCCGTTGGCCCATAATCTGACTTCGCTCGACGCGTTGCCGCCGAGAACCGGACGGTCCTGAATCAGGATAACCTCCAGCCCGCGACGTGCGGCCGCGAGGGCGGCGCATAGCCCGGCCAGACCACCACCGGCCACAACAAAGTCAGCGTGCAGTGGTTGCACAGGAAAGGTTCTGTTGTCACATGGCGGGTAGATATTCATTACCTTGTATCCTTTTGAGCTGGCGCTAAAATCATTGCTTTATAATCCTGTAACGGACGGAGCGTTAATGTCCTCTCAACCGAACCAAAGCCTGATCGATGGCATCCGCTGTCTGCAATATCTGGTTTCCAGCGGCCGGGCCATTGGCTGTCGTGAGTTGGCGCGCCTGATGGGGATCAACACCACCCGCGTGAACCGACTGCTAATGACCATGGCGTCGGTAGGCCTGACCATGCAGGACGAGCAGCGACGCTATCTTCCAGGGCCGGGCATTCATGCACTGGCCGCACAGGCCATTCGCGGCTCCGCGCTGTTTTCCCATGCGCTGCCGATCCTCGAACGCGCCGCCCCTGGCGATCTCGTCGTGGCGGTGGGCGTTCTTTGGGAGGACCAGGTGATTTATATCTGGCACTCCGAACCGGGCAGCAAGATGAGTCAGGCGCTGGCCGGTTTTCATATGCTGCCGGCCTGGCAGTCGGTCATCGGTATGTCTCTGCTGGCTGACGAAAGCGACGAAAGTCTTCAGCAGCGTTTCAGTCCAGAGCAGTGGCAACAGCTGGTGCCTCATGTGCAGCAGCAGCGTGAAAAAGGCCACGTGGTCTGGCATCACAGCGATGGCGAAGTCTCCATGGCGCAGCCTTTGGGCGAACATTCCGCCGCATTAGCGTTCGCCGGTATGTGGAACCCGGAACCCGCCGAGGTGGAGCGTCGCCAGCAATCGCTACATGAGCTGGCACGGATGCTCATTAAACCTTCATGACTCGATGTGTTTCTTTTATAGAAACGATTCATGATATGCAAAAAATGCAGTCATAATCTGTGAGCGCGATCGCGAGATTGGCGCCAGAAACATAAAATTATTTACGCAGTATTTAATATTTATTTGAACGGGGCGGACAAAATAAAATTTGTTTAGAGGGAAAATACTTCATTAGCGCTAATGTTATATCGATGTTGAAAATAAGTCGGTTAATATAAATTACTTTTACATTCTCATCATTATTCACTAGCCATGGTGATGTGAAAGTTACATCGATAATAACCTTGTCAGGCAAACCCGCGCCACGCATGACCTCGTAATGTTCAGACATACAAAAAAAGGGTGATAACCTTTTGACACTAATCCGGCATTCGTTCTATTCTGTTTGCCGGGAATAGGATTTTTCTCATCAATTGCGTTTTAATATCTATATCTACTCTTTAACTATTTCGCACGTTGCTTGTGCTTTTTTGGCCTATTTAATCACCATGATGGTGAGTCTCAACTATGGAGAGTTTTTAAATGCTTGATGTTTCTGAGAGTGTAAGCCAGCCACGTCAACTTCTTCTCGTCACTCATCCTTCAGTTCAGGCGAATGCTTTCGCGAATTATCTGTCTGATCTGCTGTCGGTTTTTGTCAGCGTTCACAATATTAACAAACCGCTTGTGCAGCGCTTACCGCGTGCTACCGTGGTCCTGTTTGATATTGCGATATCGAATAAAAAACTGAATGGGATTTGGCAGGATATTATTCAATCGCAGCTGGAAAACCCATGTCTGCTTATTATCAACAGCGCACAAAAGTATGAGCTATACGAAATGGCAAAATGGCCCGCGCTGTACGGTATATTTCGCCACGACGATGATGAATCGCGCTTAATTGAGGGTGTCAAAGCTGTGCTTCATGGCGAGCAGACGGCTGAATTGAGCGTGATGCACCCGGCAATGTATGCCGTGGAACACTCGTCCAGCAACTCTGACAATATTCCGTTGACCGAACGTGAATGTGAAATCCTCAATGAATTGCGCCATGGTGCAACCAATATGGATATCGCGCGGGCGTTGTTTATTAGCGAGAATACGGTCCGAACGCATCTGTATAACGTTTTCCGCAAGATAAGCGTTAAAAACAGAACCCAGGCGGTGAGTTGGGCGAATGAGAATTTGCGTCATTAAAAGCAAATGCCCGGCGGCGAGATGCTTGCCGGGTCTACAAAATTCAAAAAACCTGTAGGCCCGGTCAGCGTAGGGCAAGTCAGAATCCCTGTTCGAAAAAGCTTTCCAGAATCACCACCGCGGAGGCGGAATCCACTTTCCCTTTGTTCAGTGCCCGGTAACCACCGTGCTCGAACAGGCCAGCGCGTGCTTCTACGGTGCTCAAACGCTCATCGTGAAGGATGATTTTTACGCCGAAGCGACCGTGAATTTTATTGGCAAAATTACGCGCGCGTGCGGTAAGCGGCTGTTCGGTGCCGTCCATATTCAGCGGCAGGCCAACAACCACGGCTTCCGGTTGCCACTCTTTGAGTATCTTCTCGACAGCGTTCCAGTCCGGCGTACCGTCCTGTGCTTTCAGCGCACCAAGAGGACGTGCAGTGCCAGTCACGCGTTGCCCGACGGCGACGCCGATGCTGCGGGTACCGAAATCAATACCAATCAGGGTTCCACTCATCAGGCGTGTCCCGCCACGCCAGGCATGGTCTGAATATCAATGCCAATCAGGCGGGCCGCGTCGCGCCAGCGATCGGCGATCGGCGTTTTGAACAGAATGTTGAGATCGGCCGGAGCGGTCAGCCACGCGTTTTCCAGGATTTCCTGCTCAAGCTGGCCTTTTTCCCAGGAAGAATAACCCAGCGCAACCAGCACTTCCGACGGCTGTTCGGCGGTGCCGAGCGTTTCGAGCACGTCGCGAGATGTGGTGATGACCGTGTTGTCAGAGATGCGGATACTCGAGGCGAACGACGAAGGCGGCGTGTGCAGGATAAAACCGCGGTCTTCCGCAAGTGGACCACCCAACATCACCGGTTTGTCGAGGCGGATCTCCGGATCGCGTGGATCAGGGGTGATTTTCAGCTTTTCCAGAATCCCTTCAACCTTCAGATTTTCCATCGGTTTATTAATGATGATCCCCATCGCTCCGTCATCATTGTATTCACAAATGTAGATCACGGCGCGGCGAAACATCGGGTCCTGGAGAGCAGGCATGGCAATAAGAAAGTGGTGCTGTAAATTCATTGTCAGAGGTTCTGTTTCCTGGTTTAAAAAGCAACAACGGCCAGTATGCGGGCAAACCAGGGCGCTGTCGAGTGAAGGCGGGATTGCTCCCGCCTAAGACTGCAGACAAAGAAGGAAAAAGCGTGGTTTTTCCTTCTTTGTGGTTATCAGCCGAAAATCAATCAATTGATTTTCCTTGTTTTTGATCTGGGTGCTTTACGAATACGGCATCCGTTTTCGGGCGGGATTGCTCCCGCCTTTGATCGCGGCTTACTTACCCAGACGCTTTTCGATAGCGTCCATCAGCATGCCGGTGATGGAGACAGGGAATTCGGCTTCGATTTCGCGAATGCAGGTCGGGCTGGTGACGTTAATTTCCGTCAGGCGATCGCCGATGATGTCGAGGCCAACGAATATCAGGCCTTTCTCTTTCAGCGTCGGGGCCACTTTGCGGGCGATTTCCCAGTCGCTTTCAGAAAGCGGACGCGGTTCGCCACGGCCGCCTGCGGCTAAGTTACCGCGGGTTTCGCCGCCCTGCGGAATACGCGCCAGGCAGTACGGCACCGGCTCGCCGTCAACGACCAGCACGCGCTTGTCACCGTCTTTGATGGCTGGGATATAGTTCTGCGCCATGCAATAACGGTTGCCAAGCTCGGTCAGGGTTTCGGCGATGACGCCCAGGTTCGGATCGCCTTGCTTCACGCGGAAAATCGATGCGCCGCCCATGCCGTCCAGTGGCTTGAGGATGATGTCGCCATGTTTTTCCCAGAACGCTTTCAGCTGCGCCTTGTTACGGGTCACCAGCGTTTCCGGCGTCAGGTCGGCAAACCAGGCGGTGAACAGCTTTTCGTTACAGTCGCGCAGGCTCTGCGGTTTGTTAACGATAAGCGTGCCTTTCTCTTCTGCGCGCTCAAGGATGTAGGTCGCGTAGATGTATTCGGTATCGAACGGCGGATCTTTACGCATCAGGATGACATCCAGATCGGCCAGCGCCAGATCCTGTTCACCGTTGAAGGTATACCAGCCGTCATAATTCTGCTCAACGCTCAGCAGACGCGTTTGCGCCCGCGCTTCGCCGTTGTTCAGATAAAGATCATTCATCTCCATATAGTGGAGTTCGTAACCACGACGCTGCGCTTCCAGCAGCATAGCGAAGCTGGAATCTTTCTTGATGTTGATCTTCGCAATGGGGTCCATCACGATGCCGAGCTTGATCATTGTTCTTCTCCATTAAAAAAGCTGGCTACAAGGTGTTATCGTTACAGACAGTCTGGGAGCGGACAGCGCGCAACATTTGTAGCGTACATTGGTACGTGAAAATATGCGCACTGCCGAAAGCCAGAATGGCAAAAAAGATAGCCTTGTAGCAGTTTTTAGCCCAGATCGCCAAAACGCACCTGCAGTGCGGTAATGGCGGTGAGCGCCGTGGTCTCAGTACGCAGAACGCGAGGTCCTAACAGAATATCAGTAAACGCATAGCGGGCGGTCATGGCAATTTCATCTGCCGATAACCCACCTTCCGGGCCGATGAGCAAACGCACGCGCTCAACGGGCTGCGGCAGCGTGTTGATGCTGGCGCTGGCGCGCGGATGCAGATTGAGCTTTAGCCCACTTTCTTCTTCTGCGCACCACTGTTCCAGCGTCATCGCCGGGCGAATTTCCGGGACCACGTTACGGCCGGACTGTTCGCAGGCGGCGATGGCAATTTTCTGCCACTGCTGGAGCTTCTTGTTCAGTCGTTCAGCATCCAGTTTAACGCCACAGCGCTCGGAAAAGAGTGGCGTAATGAGGCTTACACCCAGTTCGATCGATTTCTGGATAGTGAATTCCATTTTTTCGCCGCGCGACATCACCTGCCCGAGGTGAATGTGCAGCGGCGATTCACGATCGTCGGTCTCGGCATTCAGCACATTGACCCGCACGCTCTTTTTATCGGCCTGAATAATCTCGGCTTCAAAAACCTGGTTGCTGCCGTCAAACAGCTGAATGGCCTGGCCGGTACTCATGCGCAGCACGCGTCCCACGTGATTGGCGGCGTCTTCGCTCAGGGCAATCTCGCTGCCAGCGGTAATAAACTCAGGGTGATAGATGCGGGGAATGCGCATAGTCTCAATATTTCCGGATATCAGTTAACGTTTGACGCTAGTGTAGGGTAGCTCTTTTGCGCCTGGCAAGCCTGCTGGACGTAAGGGTTGTGATTCCCTTGTACCCGGGCGATGCGCTCGTCTCGCGTACACTCCCAGGCGCTGACCGGATACTGTTTGTCCCATGCGGTGAACAGCTGCGTTTGCTGGCGAGAAAGCGGGAGTTTGTACTGGTCGCGCATATAGAAGTAGGTGCGGGCGATGGCCCCGCGCGCGCGCGCCGGCGGTTCAGCGATTTTGTCTTTAAAATCGACCTTCATTGAACACTGGCCGTACTGGCCTTCGCCGCCGTTCCACTGGCTGTACATAAAGTTGTTCCGATCGCCGTTCACTTCCCCGACCGCGGGCTGCAGGTTATGCATGTCGCTTTCGATTTTGCGATATACCGGATCTTTGGCGCAGTTTTTACGTCCGCCGTCCTGCCAGCACTGCATCAGATGACCGAACTGCCAGGCAGGCATCACGTGCTCCCACTCGACGCGGCTGGCGCGGGTTTCATTTTTACGCACTTTATAACCGCAGGATTCCAGGTCGATTACGCCTTTTTTACCCTGCCAGTTGATTTTACAGCCGCAGTAAAAATCGCCGGGAACGTCAGCGTTGACCTTCACACCGGCGGTTTTTGCCTGTGAAAAACTGTTAATACCGTCGGCCAATGCCTGGCCTGAAAGGGCGGTGGCAATAAAAGCCAACGCCAGAAGAGATTTACGGGACATCACGAACTCCGTGTCAAAACGAGCCCGCAACGTAGCGAATGCTGTTGCCAGATGCAATCAGCTAGATCAGAAAAACTTCCAGTAGTTTCCGAAGGTTACTTTTCAGCCACCAGAGGATCGCCGCAGTGCACGCAGCGATAAACGGCTTCGCCGCGTAGAACGCGATTGTGGCGGCGTACGGTGAGCTGATGCTGCTGACAGCCGCAGCGATAGGGATAGGTATTTTTGCGCACGGAGTCCAGTTCGAACTGGTGCGTACGGCGGGCGGGGACGCCGAGCACGCTCTCCATCATCCACTTCCACTCTTTTCCGTGCGGGGCCACGCGACCAAAGCGCTTCCAGACCAGTAAATGTGCCAGTTCGTGCGGCACCACTTCGTCGATGAACGCCTGCTGATTTTCTATCAACAGCACGGGGTTTAGGCGGATTTCATAGCTTTCCAGCCAGGCCGTGCCTGCGGAGGTGCCGCGCTGCTGCCAGGTCAGTTTCGGTTCGGGGTACTCGCGGCCGAGCTTCAGATTTGCCTGGGCGAGTTTTTCCCGCAGGCTGCGCATAACGGCTTGCTGAATGGCGATGGGGAGGCGAGGGGTTTTCATAACGCAGAAGGATAAAGCCGGGAAACGGGGAGTGCAAGAGAAGGCTTCCCTCCAGGAGGAGGGAAGCCCGGGAACTTAGTTATGCGCACCAATCTCGCGCAGACGACGGCCTTTCATCAGGTTGCGTTCGATGTGTTCCAGCGACACGTGTTTGGTTTCTGGAACCAGCCACAGGGTCAGGACGATGAAGAAGAGGTTCAGCCCGCCGTATACCCAGAAGGTGTTGGCGTTGCCGAGCGAGTTCAGCATAGTCAGGAAGGTTGCACCGACAATCATATTGGCAATCCAGTTGGTCGCGGTAGAGCAGGTGATACCAAAATCACGCCCTTTCAGCGGCTGGATTTCCGAGCACAGCACCCAAATCAGCGGACCGGCGCTCATGGCGAAACCAACGATAAACATCAGCAGCATCGCAACCGCAAAGTACTGCGCGCTCGGGGTATGGATGCCGTTATGCATCATGGTACCCAGCACGCCCATACCGACCGCCATCACCAGGAAGCCAAGTACCAGCGTCGGTTTACGACCCCATCTGTCCACCAGACCGATAGCAATAAAGGTCGCCAGCACGTTGGTCAGACCGACGATCACCGTGCCCCACATCTGCTCGGTCGTGTTGGTGTAACCCGCCAGTTCGAAGATTTTCGGCGCGTAGTACATGATGACGTTCATTCCGGTGAACTGTTGCATGACCTGCAGCAGCACGCCAAGGAACACCGCGCGGCGGAAGTTGCTGTTCTCTTTAAACAGCGCCCAGCCGGACTGTTTGATCTTCAGGCTTTCGCGGATCTCTTCCAGCTCCTGTTTCGCTTCGGCGCTGGTATCACGCAAGCGTTGCAGGACGCGTTCGGCATCGTTAAAGCGACGTTTAGCGGCGTACCAGCGTGGGCTGTCCGGCAGGAAGAACACGCCAATCAGCAGCAGGATTGCCGGGATGATAATAACGCCGAGCATCCAGCGCCATGCGCCACTGTAGCTGAACGCAGTATCGGACAGATAGGCCGCGAGAATTCCGATGGTAATCATCAGCTGATACATCGAAATCATGCTGCCGCGAATTTTCTCCGGCGCGATTTCAGACAGATATAGCGGCGCGGTGTAAGACGCTACGCCGACCGCGAGGCCGAGCAGCACGCGTGACATCAACAGTATTTCTACGTTCGGCGCAGCAGCGGAGCACAGTGACCCGAGCACGAACAGAACCGCACCAATCATTAGGCTCTTTTTACGCCCAAGACGATAGGAGAGCCAGCCGCTGCCGACGGCACCGACGGCGGCACCGAACATCATCGAGCTGACGACCCATTCCTGAGTGTGTGAGTCAATCTGGAAATCATGGGCGATAAACGGCAGCGCCCCGGCAATGACACCGATATCAAGGCCGAACAGTAATCCCGCCAGGGCTGCGAGAAAACAGACGAAGAACGTTATCGCCTTGTTGGAATATCCCTGTTTTTTATTGTCAGGCATTATGCCCTCCAGTTGGATTATTAGTCTCATCAATATAAAGGTTAGGTTAGGAGGGCATGAAAAGATGTGAGATAAATCACATTGGTGTAATCGGTTACACTAATGTCATGTTATGTAAGTTAAGAAAAGTATTATAAATCATGTGGATAGATATTGGGTTGAGGCAGTAAAAATACAGTTTTCAGACTTACCTGAAATATAATGTAACAGCAGACAATGTTTTATCATGCAAAGCGAATAATCTCAAAAACAAGCAATGAATCCAAATGTAATCGCTTTCATTAAAAAGAAGTCAGAGAATTTTAGTATAGGCAGAGTGCGAGAAATCGACGGCGTTTTGCACAGGCAGTAATGCAAAAGGCCAGCACGAGGCTGGCCTTTAAAGGGGGAAAGCAACGGTTTATTTCAGACCGGCAGCTTCACGCAGCACATCGGCTTTGTCGGTTTTTTCCCATGGGAAATGTTCGCGACCAAAGTGACCGTATGCAGCGGTTTCTTTGTAGATTGGGTGCAGCAGATCCAGCATCTGAATCAGGCCGTATGGACGCAGGTCGAAGAACTCGCGTACCAGTAGAGTCAGCTGCTCAGTCGGTACTTTTTCAGTGCCGAAGGTTTCGACCATGATGGAGGTCGGCTCTGCAACGCCGATAGCGTAGGACACCTGAATTTCACAACGGTCAGCCAGGCCTGCAGCAACGATGTTTTTCGCTACGTAACGCGCCGCGTACGCTGCTGAGCGGTCAACTTTAGACGGATCTTTACCGGAGAACGCGCCGCCACCGTGACGAGCCATGCCGCCGTAAGTATCGACGATTATCTTACGACCAGTCAGACCACAGTCACCCATTGGGCCGCCGATAACGAAGCGTCCGGTTGGGTTGATGAAGAATTTGGTTGCACTGTTCAGCCACTCAGTCGGCAGAACTGGCTTGATTATCTCTTCCATCACTGCTTCCTGCAGGGATTTCTGATCGATATCTTCAGCGTGCTGAGTAGACAGAACGACCGCATCGATGCCGACGATTTTGCCGTCGTCATACTGGAAGGTCACCTGGCTTTTTGCATCCGGACGCAGCCACGGCAGGGTACCGTTTTTACGCACTTCAGCCTGACGCTGCACCAGACGGTGTGCGTAGGTGATTGGCGCTGGCATCAGCACGTCGGTTTCGTTGGTCGCGTAGCCAAACATCAGGCCCTGATCGCCTGCACCCTGCTCAAGCGGGTCAGCACGGTCAACGCCCTGGTTGATGTCCGGAGACTGCTTACCAATCGCGCTCAGTACCGCGCAAGAATTGGCATCAAAGCCCATATCGGAATGCACATAGCCAATTTCGCGCACCGTGTTACGGGTGATCTCTTCGATATCAACCCACGCGCTGGTGGTGATTTCACCCCCGACCATTACCATGCCGGTTTTGACGTAAGTTTCACAAGCAACGCGTGCTTTAGGATCCTGCTCGAGGATCGCATCCAGCACGGCATCGGAGATTTGGTCAGCAATTTTGTCTGGATGCCCTTCAGATACGGACTCGGACGTAAAGAGGTGTTTTGCCATGTTTTATTTCACCTGGAAAGAATTTGGTTAGCGCAAACTGTTGTAGATAAAGACTTTGATAGACGTTTCGACCAAAGTCTGCAGGTAAACCTACTGACAGTCTGGGTGTTAATCAGTATAGATGGATTAACATCTGGATGGCTATTTTAGGTCAGATATTCGCCCGATTTCCAGTTTTTTTTGAGATGAGTCTCATCTGAGTCGCTTTTGTGCTGGAAATTTTTCCTGACAGCGGTGGAAGAGTGCACATTTTTATTTTGCTTTTTACCCCGGTTCTCGGTATAAAACGCCGCGCGCGGCTCTCCTAAAAAGCGCACGACGAAATCTGTCGTGTCGCCACTTCCAGCCGGGTTAAGCAGTGTAATTTTTGGCTTTGGCTTGTCGCTGGCCCCGAAGGGTTGGCGTGGAGGTGATACGACATAATGAACCAGCGTTTTTTGCAGACTCAGTCATGCCATTCAGGCGTGCGTTTATACCCCGCAACCTTTTTCTCTTCGATAAATACCTACCGAAGTTATTCCCATTCGGGCACATCTCAGGATTCCAGGGCCGGCAAGGCGCTGTGATAACGGGACTTGGGCGCTCCTGTTCGTAAGGGGTTTTCTCGTGGTTTCTCCGGCGGTTCTACAAACCCCGGGCCTATGTTTTACAATTATATGAACATGAAACCGGTCGCGCAGGCGGACGTTCAGCATACTCTGCTGGAACAGACGACTGTTTATGGGTTGTTATCGCTTTATAACATTGCGATAGTAGTCAACTGTTTTACACTTTCGACAACATTTGAGGTTCGCTATGTCTGACGACATGTCTTTTTCTTCCCCTTCGTCAGCCGGCGAGCAGGGTGTACTACGTTCCATGCAGGAGGTGGCAATGAGCTCTCAGGAAGCCAGCAAGATGCTGCGGACTTACAACATTGCCTGGTGGGGCAATAATTACTACGACGTGAATGAACTGGGCCATATCAGCGTTTGTCCCGATCCTGATGTGCCAGAAGCACGCGTAGATCTCGCTAAGCTTGTTAAAGCTCGCGAAGCGCAAGGACAAAGACTGCCTGCACTATTCTGTTTCCCACAGATCCTGCAACATCGCCTGCGTTCGATTAACGCCGCGTTCAAGCGTGCGCGTGAATCCTACGGCTACAACGGTGACTACTTCCTCGTTTACCCGATCAAGGTAAACCAGCATCGCCGCGTGATTGAGTCCCTTATCCATTCGGGTGAACCACTGGGTCTGGAAGCCGGTTCCAAAGCGGAACTGATGGCGGTTCTGGCACATGCCGGTATGACCCGCAGCGTTATCGTCTGTAATGGTTATAAAGACCGCGAATATATTCGTCTGGCGCTGATCGGCGAGAAGATGGGCCACAAGGTCTATCTGGTTATCGAGAAGATGTCTGAGATTGCGCTGGTTCTCGAAGAAGCTGAGCGTCTGAATGTGACTCCGCGCCTCGGCGTGCGTGCACGTCTGGCTTCTCAGGGGTCCGGTAAATGGCAGTCTTCCGGCGGCGAAAAATCCAAATTCGGCCTGGCGGCAACTCAGGTGTTGCAGCTGGTAGAAACCCTGCGTGAATGCGGTCGTCTGGACAGCCTCCAGCTGCTGCACTTCCACCTCGGTTCACAGATGGCGAACATTCGCGATATCGCCACCGGCGTACGTGAATCTTCCCGTTTCTACGTTGAGCTGCATAAGCTCGGCGTGAACATTCAGTGCTTCGACGTCGGCGGCGGTTTGGGCGTGGACTACGAAGGAACCCGTTCGCAGTCTGACTGCTCGGTCAACTATGGCCTGAATGAGTACGCGAACAACATTATCTGGGCTATCGGTGATGCCTGCGAAGAGAACGGTCTGCCACATCCAACGGTGATTACCGAGTCCGGCCGCGCCGTGACCGCGCACCACACGGTGCTGGTGTCGAACATCATCGGCGTTGAGCGCAACGAATACACCACGCCAGTAGCCCCGGCTGAAGATGCGCAGCGCGCGCTGCAAAGCATGTGGGAAACCTGGCAGGAAATGCGTGAACCGGGCGGGCGTCGTTCGCTGCGCGAATGGCTGCATGATAGCCAGATGGACCTGCATGATATTCACATTGGTTACTCTTCCGGCACCTTTAATTTGCAGGAACGCGCCTGGGCAGAGCAGCTTTATCTGAGCATGTGTCACGAAGTGCAGAAACAGCTCGACCCGAGCAACCGTGCGCACCGTCCGATCATCGACGAGCTGCAGGAACGTATGGCGGATAAGATTTACGTCAACTTCTCGCTGTTCCAGTCTATGCCGGATGCGTGGGGTATCGATCAGCTGTTCCCGGTCTTGCCGCTGGAAGGGCTGAATCAAGTACCGGAACGTCGTGCTGTGCTGCTGGATATCACCTGTGACTCTGACGGTGCTATCGATCATTACATCGACGGCGACGGGATTGCTACCACCATGCCAATGCCGGAATACGATCCGGATAACCCGCCGATGCTGGGCTTCTTTATGGTCGGTGCCTACCAGGAAATTCTGGGCAACATGCATAACCTGTTCGGCGATACCGAAGCGGTGGACGTGTTTGTCTTCCCTGATGGCAGCGTGGAAGTGGAGCTTTCCGATGAAGGCGACACCGTGGCGGATATGCTGGAATACGTGCAGCTAGACCCGAAAAAACTGCTGACGCAGTTCCGTGACCAGGTAAAACAGACCGATCTTGACGACGCGCTGCAGCAGCAGTTCCTCGAAGAGTTTGAAGCCGGTTTGTATGGCTATACTTATCTGGAAGACGAATAAAACAGGGCACTTGACCCGGTCAAAATTTTGACGATAATTTGCCCTAACAAGCTGTAAAACGAAAAATTCCCTTCCTCGTCGGGCCTAACGACGCGGAGGGGATTTTTTTTCATCTTTTTTTCATACACGACGGTTAAAGAGGTCATTTCCATGAGCACTTTGGGTCATCAGTACGACAACTCTCTGGTATCTAACGCCTTTGGTTTTCTGCGTTTGCCGCTGAACTTCCAGCCTTACGATAGCGACGCCGACTGGGTTATCACCGGTGTGCCGTTTGATGCGGCGACTTCTGGCCGTGCGGGCGGGCGTCATGGTCCAGCGGCTATCCGTCAGGTGTCTACTAACCTGGCGTGGGAGCACAACCGCTTCCCGTGGAACTTCGACATGCGCGAACGTCTGAACGTCGTGGACTGCGGCGATCTGGTTTACGCATTCGGCGATGCCCGTGAAATGAGCGAGAAGTTGCAGGCCCACGCAGAACGCCTGCTGGCAAATGGCAAACGCATGTTGTCCTTCGGCGGCGACCACTTCGTGACGCTGCCACTGTTGCGCGCGCACGCAAAACACTTCGGTAAAATGGCGCTGGTGCATTTCGATGCGCACACCGATACCTACGCGAACGGCTGCGAATTTGACCACGGCACCATGTTCTTCACCGCGCCGAAAGAGGGTTTGATCGACCCAAATCACTCCGTGCAGATTGGTATTCGTACCGAGTTCGATAAAGATAACGGCTTTACCGTGTTGGATGCTGCACAGGTGAACGACCGCGGCGTGGACGATATTCTTGAGCAGGTGAAAAAGGTAGTCGGTGATATGCCGGTGTATCTGACCTTTGATATCGACTGTCTGGATCCTGCGTTTGCGCCGGGCACCGGTACGCCGGTAATCGGCGGTCTGACGTCGGATCGCGCGATCAAACTGGTTCGCGGTCTGAAAGATCTGAACATCGTTGGTATGGACGTGGTGGAAGTCGCTCCGGCTTACGATCAGTCAGAGATCACCGCCCTGGCCGCGGCGACGCTGGCGCTGGAGATGCTGTATATCCAGGCGGCGAAGAAAGGCGAGTAATCGGGCTATTTTGCTCGCCATTTTGAACCCGGGCAGTGCTCGCCATCCTCACGTACTTTGTGTACGCTCCGGTGGCTGTGCGCTGTCCGTGTCCAAACTGACTTCGCCAATAACGCCCGACCGCTATTGGTGATATTTTTACTTAATGCCATCCGCCTTCATACGATCGCGAATATGCTGCGCGCGCTCTTCGGAGGCCGGGTGATCGTCGAGCATCGAGCTTTGACGTCCCGCTTCCAGTTTCGCCAGCTTTTCAAAGCTGGTGGCCAGACCCACCGGGTTGATCCCGCGTTTACGCAGCAGATCGTAAGAGTAATCATCCGCTTCAGATTCCTGACGCTGGGAGAACTGCGCGTTCACCAGTTTTTCACCCAAATCGCCAAGCTGTGACTGCGACAGACTACCAATCATACCGCCTGCAGACGCTGCCGCCACGCGCAACGCGTTGGTGCTGAGCGCAACCTGCATCCCTTTCTTCACGTGGCCGAGTGCGACGTGACCCATTTCGTGGCCAATCACCGCTTCAACTTCGTTATCCGTCATCATGTCCATCAGCCCGGTGTAGACGCGGATACAGCCGTTGGCCATCGCGAAGGCGTTCACATCTTTGGTGACGTAAACCTTGTAGTTCACCGGTTGTCCGTTGATGTTGTCGCCTAGCGCCGTGGCGATGGTGTTCAGGCGTTTGGCGTAATCGCTGCCAGCAGGGGCAAGAGTGGCTTTGCTGTCCATCTCTTTACATGCCTGGTCGCTCAGCGTTTTCACCTGCTCGTCGCTCAGCGTGTAAGCCTGGAAGGCTTCGGCACCTGAACTCATGAGTCCGTTTGAATCCATGTTCTGACACCCGGTCAGAACGCTCGCTATCCCAAAGGCCAATACCACAGAGTGCAGTTTCATCATTAATTTTCCGTAATTAAGGTTCGCCATTATCTGAAATATTCCGTTATTCAAAGAAACGGAATTTAGTCAAAGTATAAAGAAAATAATGACAAGGCAGTGAGGAGATTGCGCAACCTGTAGACACAATCCAGAGATTTCCCAGGCACCGCGCGGATGCTCCATGTACATGACTTGCGGCTTGGGTTACATTGTTCACACTTTTTTCCGGCGTAGCCTAAAACGCGCTGTCGTCAAGCCGTTTTGGCATTGCCTTCATTAGTCCGATTGGAGTCAAAATGTCCTCACGTAAAGAGCTTGCTAATGCTATTCGTGCGCTGAGCATGGATGCAGTACAGAAAGCCAAATCCGGCCACCCGGGTGCCCCAATGGGTATGGCTGACATTGCCGAAGTCCTGTGGCGTGATTTCCTGAACCACAATCCACAGAATCCATCCTGGGCCGATCGTGACCGCTTCGTGCTGTCTAACGGTCACGGCTCTATGCTGATTTACAGCCTGTTGCACCTCACAGGTTACGATCTGCCGATGTCTGAACTTCAGAACTTCCGTCAGTTGCACTCCAAAACCCCAGGCCACCCGGAAGTGGGCTACACCGCCGGTGTAGAAACCACCACGGGTCCGCTGGGTCAGGGCATTGCTAACGCAGTCGGTATGGCTATCGCGGAAAAAACCATGGCCGCGCAGTTCAACCGTCCAGGTCACGACATCGTCGATCACTTCACCTATGCGTTCATGGGTGATGGCTGCATGATGGAAGGTATCTCCCACGAAGTGTGCTCCCTGGCGGGTACCCTGAAGCTGGGCAAACTGGTTGCGTTCTACGACGACAACGGCATCTCCATCGACGGTCACGTTGAAGGCTGGTTCACCGACAACACCGCACAGCGTTTCGAAGCCTACGGCTGGCACGTTGTTACTGGCGTTGACGGTCACGATGCAGACGCTATCAAACGTGCAGTAGAAGAAGCGCGCAAAGTGACGGACAAACCATCCCTGCTGATGTGCAAAACCATCATCGGTTTCGGTTCGCCGAACAAAGCCGGTACGCACGATTCCCACGGTGCTCCGCTGGGTGAAGCTGAAGTTGCCGCAACGCGCGAGCAGCTGGGCTGGAAATACGCGCCATTCGAAATCCCCTCTGAAATCTATGCTCAGTGGGATGCGAAAGAAGCAGGTCAGGCTAAAGAAGCCACCTGGAACGAGAAGTTCGCTGCATACGCTAAAGCCTTCCCACAGGAAGCTAAAGAATTCACGCGTCGCATGAAGAACGAAATGCCAGCTGATTTCGATGCAAAAGCACAGGCTTTCATCGAGAATCTTCAGGCAAATCCTGCGAAAATCGCGAGCCGTAAAGCCTCTCAGAACGCTATCGAAGCGTTTGGTCCATGGCTGCCTGAGTTCCTTGGCGGTTCTGCTGACCTGGCGCCGTCTAACCTGACTATCTGGTCTGGTTCTAAAGCGATCAACGAAGACACCGCGGGTAACTACATCCATTACGGCGTGCGTGAATTCGGTATGACTGCGATTGCCAACGGTATCGCGCTGCACGGCGGTTTCCTGCCGTACACCTCAACCTTCTTGATGTTTGTTGAGTACGCTCGTAACGCCGTACGTATGGCTGCGCTGATGAAACAGCGTCAGGTGATGGTCTACACCCACGATTCTATCGGTCTGGGCGAAGATGGCCCAACTCACCAGCCTGTTGAGCAGCTGGCATCCCTGCGCGTGACGCCGAACATGAGCACATGGCGTCCATGTGACCAGGTTGAATCCGCAGTGGCGTGGAAATATGCCGTTGAACGTCACGATGGCCCAACCGCGCTTATCCTTTCTCGTCAGAACCTGGCGCAACAGGATCGTACCGCTCAGCAGCTGGCAGACGTAGCACGTGGTGCATACGTTCTGAAAGATTGCGACGGTCAGCCGCAGGTTATCTTCATCGCAACCGGTTCTGAAGTTGAACTGGCTGTTGCAGCGTGGGATCAGCTCTCTGCTGAAGGCGTTAAAGCGCGTGTGGTTTCCATGCCGTCTACCGACGCATTCGACAAGCAGGACGCGGCATACCGTGAATCCGTGCTGCCGAAAGCTGTTTCTGCTCGCGTCGCTATCGAAGCCGGTATCGCAGATTACTGGTTCAAATATGTGGGTCTGAACGGCGCTATCGTCGGCATGACGTCCTTCGGCGAATCTGCTCCGGCAGAGCTGCTGTTTGAAGAGTTCGGCTTCACCGTAGCGAACGTTGTTGCGAAAGCGAAAGAGCTGCTGTAATCCTTCTCTGTCATCATTAACAGAGAACATCAAACGGGTCGCGAAAGCGGCCCGTTTTAAATGTAGAAGATAATTATTTTCACCCTGACAAGCCTTATAATGTGATCTGAATTGCAAATATGTATTTTGTGTTTGTTTTGCATTTGCAATTCAAATCACATTTACAGACTTGCTATTTTAAATTTGATTCGTAAGTTATTGATTGGTCTCAGCTGCGATAATTTCTCCTCGAGAATCTGCCAAATATCCCCTGCATTGCTTTCATCTCCTGCCGCGCGTATTTTGTTTTTACACCGTTTATGACAACCACTGACGTATCCCGAAAATAAATTATGAGGATCCACTATGCGATTGATCGATTATTTTCCGGCTTCATCGATTTCAATTAGACCTTCGGCAGGATCATGGCAGCAGGCCATCGATTTTTCTATGGAGCCATTATTAAAACACCGCTGTATTAATGAAACATACATCCAGGCAATAAAAGATTCGACTGTCAATAATGGCCCGTATTATATTCTGGCTCCGGGCGTTGCAATGCCCCATGCCCGGCCAGAGTGTGGGGCTTTAAAAACGGGGCTTTCACTCACATTACTCCACGCGCCGGTGGAGTTTGGTCACGCCAATGAACCGGTCTCATTATTAATCGGCTTATCCGCCACGGATTCAACTTCACATATTGATGCCATTCAGGCATTAAGCGAGCTGTTATGTGAAGAGGAAAATCTTTCTGAATTATTGTCGGCAAAGTCTGAACAACAGCTCGCGGATATTCTCGCCCGCGCTTGATACCCATTTCCTTCTCAGGATTTCATTATGGAAAATAAGTCTGCTCGTGCAAAGGTCCAGGCCTTTGGGGGCTTTTTGACCGCCATGGTCATCCCCAATATCGGTGCATTTATTGCCTGGGGGTTTATTACCGCTTTATTTATCCCGACTGGCTGGTTGCCCAATGAGCATTTCGCCAGGATAGTCGGCCCGATGATTACCTATCTGCTGCCGGTGATGATTGGTTCGACCGGCGGCCATCTGGTCGGCGGCAAGCGTGGCGCGGTAATGGGTGGGATTGGTACCCTCGGGGTGATTGTCGGGGCGGATATCCCAATGTTTATCGGCGCGATGATCATGGGCCCGCTCGGTGGTTTAGTGATTAAGCATATCGACAGGCTGCTGGAGAAACGTATTCCCGCCGGTTTTGAGATGGTTATCAATAACTTCTCGCTGGGTATCGCCGGGATGCTGCTGTGCCTGCTGGGTTTTGAAATCATTGGCCCGGCGGTACTTATCGCCAACACCTTCGTCAAAGGTTGCATCGAAGCGTTGGTGCACACCGGCTATTTGCCACTGCTGTCGATAATCAATGAACCGGCGAAAATACTGTTCCTCAACAATGCCATCGACCAGGGCGTTTATTACCCACTGGGAATGCAGCAGGCGTCTGAAACCGGCAAGTCCATCTTCTTTATGGTCGCGTCGAATCCAGGGCCGGGCCTCGGGTTGCTGTTGGGTTTTGCGGTATTTGGTAAAGGCATGAGTAAAAAGTCGGCGCCTGGGGCGATGATTATTCACTTCCTCGGCGGGATCCATGAACTCTATTTCCCGTATGTGCTGATGAAGCCGTTAACCCTGCTGGCGATGATTGCAGGTGGGATGTCAGGCATTTATACCTTCAATCTGCTCGGCGGTGGACTGGTCGCGGGCCCAAGCCCTGGCTCCATCTTTGCCTATCTGGCGCTGACGCCAAAGGGATCGTTTGTCGCCACTCTGGCAGGCGTGACCGTCGGGGCGGCTGTATCGTTCGCGGTGACGTCACTTATCCTCAAAATGGAAAAAAGTACCGAAGTACAAGGGGAAGATGCCTTCACAGAGTCGGCCAAGAGCGTGAAAGCAATGAAGCAGGAAGGCGCGTTTTCCTACACCAGCGTGCAGCGCATTGCCTTCGTGTGTGACGCCGGAATGGGATCCAGTGCGATGGGGGCGACCACTTTCCGCAAGCGCCTTGAAAAGAACGGGCTGAGTATCGAGGTCAAACATTATGCTATCGAAAACGTCCCTGACGACGCCGATATTATTGTGACCCACGCCAGTCTCGAAGGACGCGTAAAACGCGTTAGCCATAAGCCGCTGGTGTTAATTAATAACTACATCGGCGACCCACAGCTGGACACATTATTTAAACAGCTTAGCGCATAACGTTAATTCATTCGTCGAGGTCAACAATGAAAACTAAAGTAGCGGCTATATATGGTCCGCGGGATATCCGCATCCGTGAGTTTGAATTACCTGAAATAAATGATAACGAATTGCTGGTGAGTGTTATTTCAGACAGCGTCTGCTTATCTACCTGGAAAGCCGCATTGTTGGGCAGCGAGCATAAACGTGTACCGGATGATTTAGAACAACATCCTGTTATTACCGGTCATGAATGTGCCGGTGTTATTGTCGAAGTTGGGAAAAATCTCAGCGGTAAATATAAAAAAGGTGAGCGGTTTGTTTTGCAACCGGCGATGGGATTACCCAGCGGTTATTCTGCGGGCTACAGCTATGAGTATTTCGGCGGTAACGCCACCTATATGATTATTCCCGAGCAGGCTATTACTCTTGGCTGCGTATTACCGTATAGCGGTTCTTATTTTGCCGCCGCGTCACTTGCGGAACCAATGTGCTGCATCATTGGCGCTTATAAAGCGAACTATCACACCACGCCGTATATTTATGACCATCAGATGGGTATTAAAGCGGGCGGGAATCTGGCGCTACTGGCCTGCGCTGGCCCAATGGGAATTGGTGCGATTGATTACGCGCTTAATGGTGAGATAAAACCATCGCGCATTGTGGTGGTGGATATTGATGACGTGCGGCTGGCACAGGCTGAGAAATTGTTGCCCGTGACGTTGGCGGCGAGTAAAGGGATTGAGCTGATTTACGTCAACAGTCGCGAAATGGAAAATCCACAGGACGAGCTACGGGCCCTGACCGGCGACGCGGGTTTCGACGACGTGTTTGTCTACGCTGCCGTCCCTGCGGTGGTGGAACTGGCGGATGGGCTGCTGGCAGAAGATGGCTGCCTGAACTTCTTCGCCGGTCCGACGGATAAAAACTTCAGCGTACCGTTTAACTTTTACAACGTGCACTACAACCGGACTCACGTTGTCGGCACGTCGGGGGGCTCGACGGACGATATGAAAGAGGCCATTGCGCTGAGTGCGGCCGGGCAATTACAGCCTTCCTTTATGGTGACGCACATTGGTGGGCTGGATGCGGTACCGGACACGGTACTCAATCTGCCGGACATTCCCGGTGGTAAAAAGCTTATCTATAACAGTGTCAGCATGCCGCTGACGGCGATTGTTGATTTTGCCGAGAAGGGCAAAACTGACCCGCTGTTCCGCGAACTGGCACGGCTGGTTGAACCCACGCACGGCATCTGGAACGAGCAGGCCGAGCAATATCTGTTGGCGCAGTTTGGGGTCGACACCGGGGAGGCCGCGAAATGAACTCATTAGCGTGGTCGCTGATTCGCACCACGGAACGGGCCGCGCTGGCGGCCTGGCCGCAAACCGGATGCGGCGATAAGAATGCGATAGATGACCTCGCGGTGATCGCCATGCGTCAGGCACTGAATGACATTCCGATGCAAGGCCGCATTGTGATTGGCGAGGGCGAAATCGACAACGCCCCGATGCTGTATATCGGCGAGCAGGTCGGCAGCGGGACTGGGCCGGGCGTGGATATCGCCGTGGATCCGATTGAAGGAACCCGAATGGTTGCCATGGGGCAAAGTAACGCGCTGGCGGTAATGGCGTTTGCCCCTCACGACAGTCTGTTGCATGCCCCGGACATGTACATGAAAAAGCTGGTGGTAAACCGCAAAGCGCGCGGGGCTATCAATCTGGCGCGCTCGCTGAGCGATAATTTGCGCAACGTGGCGCGCGCGTTAGGCAAACCGCTGAGCGAACTAAAAATGGTCACGCTGGATAAGCCGCGGTCTCTGGTATTCATTCAGGAAGCTTCAGCCCTTGGCGTAAAGGTGTTTGCTTGGCCGGACGGCGACGTTGCTGCCAGCGTACTCACCTGCCAGCCGGGTAACGCCTTCGATGTGATGTTTACCGTGGGTGGTGCGCCGGAAGGCGTGCTCTCCGCCTGCGCGGTGACGGCGATGGCAGGCGATATGCAGGCCGAACTTATCGATTTTTGTCAGGCAAAAGGAGAAAGCGACGAGCATCGCCGAATTTCTGCTGATGAGCGCCGCCGCTGCGCGGAGATGGGCGTGGCGGTCAACCATATCTACACCCTCGGCGAACTGGTGCGCAGCCAGGATATTTTGTTCAGTGCGACCGGCGTTACCGCCGGGGATTTACTTCAGGGTGTTAGCCGGACCAACGAAGGTGTGCGGACGCACACTATGCTGATCAACGGTATAGACCGAACGTGTAATATTATAAACTCCCTGCATTCCTGATGATTTATCGAGAGACGAATGACCGCACTGACTGAAGATGAGGTGCTTGAGCAGTTAAACGCTCAGGACACTTTGCCTGCCTTTATGAGCGAGGCAAATGCGCTGTTGCTAAAAGCAATTAAGCGTTTTCTGCCGTCGTTATTCGTCAACAACGATGAGGAAATTGTGGAATATGCAGTGAAGCCGTTACTTGCGCAAAGTGGGCCGCTCGATGACCTTGATGTGGCGCTCCGCCTGATCTATGCGCTGGGAAAAATGGATAAATGGCTGTACGCCGATATCACTCATTTTTCCCAGTTCCATCAGTTTCTGAGCGGGCAGGATAACGCCCCGGGTTTTACCGATGAGCTGACCTGGGACTTTATCTGTAACGTGAATGCGATAACCGATAACACCCCGATGTATAACGCTCTGAAGGGTATGAAGTTTGCCGATTTCGCGTTGTACTCGGAAAGCCGCTTCATCGGGATGACCAAAACCGCGTTGGCCCTCGCAGTAACGGCAATTCTCAAGGAATTAACGCCGTGAAGATAATGCTGACCATTAATGGGATTGACGTTGCAGCCCATTTTAGTGAACAGGATATTGAAACCGTCCATAAACCTCTGCTGCAAAGGCTGGCGAGACTGCACGCAGCCGCGCCGCATCAACGCACGATTGTTTTTCTGAGCGCGCCACCGGGTACCGGCAAGTCGACGCTCACGGCGTTCTGGGCGTGGCTCGCCGCACAGGACGCCGAACTCCCGGCGCTGCAAACGCTGCCGATGGACGGTTTTCACCACTACAACGACTGGCTGGACGCGGAAGGTTTACGTCCCTATAAAGGCGCGCCAGAGACCTTTGACGTCGCAAAGCTGGCGGGAAATCTGCAGCAAATCCGCGAAGGGCAGGGCACATGGCCCCAGTACGATCGGCAAAAGCACGATCCGCAGGAGCACGCCTTGCAGGTGACTGCGCCGTTGGTGGTGGTGGAAGGTAACTGGCTGCTGCGCGACGATGCCGACTGGTGCAAGCTGCGGGAATATTGTGATTTCTCGATTTTCATCACCGCCCCGGCGGCTGCGTTGAGCCAGAGACTGATTGCCAGAAAACAGGCCGGTGGCCTGAGCAAGCAGGACGCTATCGCTTTTTATCGACGTACCGATGGGCCAAATGTCGACCGCGTTCTCAGCGAGAGTGTGCCTGCCGACGTGACGCTGGCGATGACCGAAGAAGGCGACTATCGTTTCATTTGATTATGGGCGTGAGTGAATAGCGCTCAGCGAAATGCAGGGGTAAATTATTCTTAATCGCTGCAAAAGGGCATGGGAAAATGTGACGTAGATCAGATAACTGTTTTCTGTCGCGGGTCACGGATTCCCTTTATTCCAGGTTTCGCTTACTCTAGCTGAAGCGTTTCAGTCGATTAAATGTTCGACAAATAATCAATCAGTCGCGGTTTGCGACAGCAAGGATTCCTTTCCTGGTGAGGCTGGATTACGCTCTCAGCCACACACTTCAGGGAAAGTCTTGCAGGAGACCTATGACCGTACGCGTAGCGATTAATGGCTTCGGTCGCATTGGACGTAACGTGGTTCGTGCTTTATATGAATCCGGGCGTCGTGCGGAAATCACCGTGGTGGCAATCAACGAACTGGCTGATGCTGCGGGCATCGCGCATTTGTTGAAATATGACACCAGCCATGGCCGCTTTGCCTGGGATGTTCGCCAGGAGCGAGAGCAGCTTTACGTCGGTGATGACGTCATCCGCCTGTTACACGAGCCTTCACTGGAAGGGCTACCGTGGCGGGAACTGGGTGTTGATGTCGTGCTCGATTGCACCGGCGTGTATGGCACCCGGGCCGATGGCGAAATGCATCTGGCGGCGGGCGCTAAGAAAGTGCTCTTTTCACATCCTGGCAGCAACGATCTCGACGCAACGGTAGTGTACGGTGTCAATCACCACGAATTGCAACGCGAACACCGTCTTGTCTCCAACGCATCCTGCACCACCAACTGCATTATTCCTGTCATCAAATTGCTCGACGATGCCTGGGGTATTGAATCGGGAACGGTCACGACTATCCATTCGGCGATGCACGATCAGCAAGTTATTGATGCGTATCATCCGGATCTGCGTCGTACCCGTGCGGCCAGTCAGTCGATTATTCCAGTTGATACTAAACTGGCTGCTGGCATCACCCGAATTTTCCCGCAGTTTAATGACCGATTTGAAGCTATTGCCGTGCGTGTGCCGACGATTAACGTCACCGCAATCGACCTCAGCGTAACCGTGAAGCATCCGGTAAAAGCGTGTGAAGTCAACCAGTTGCTGCAAAAAGCGGCGCTGGGGGCATTTCATGGTATAGTTGACTATACGGAATTACCGTTGGTCTCAATAGATTTTAACCACGACCCGCACAGTGCCATTGTCGATGGTACGCAGACGCGGGTCAGCGGTGCGCATCTGATCAAAACGCTGGTCTGGTGTGATAATGAATGGGGTTTCGCTAACCGAATGCTCGACACCACGTTAGCGATGGCCAATACAGGTTTCAGGTAAGGCGCTGTCGCGTCTGCAAAACTTTAGAATCAACGAGAGGATTCACCATGTCTGTAATTAAGATGACCGATCTGAGTCTGGCTGGTAAACGCGTTTTCATCCGTGCCGATCTGAACGTTCCGGTTAAAGACGGAAAAGTGACCAGCGATGCGCGTATTCGTGCGTCCCTGCCAACCATCGAAATGGCTCTGAAACAGGGCGCTAAAGTGATGGTGACTTCTCACCTGGGTCGTCCGACCGAAGGTGAGTACAACGAAGAATTCTCTCTGCTCCCGGTAGTTAACTACCTGAAAGACAAACTGTCTAACCCAGTTCGCCTGGTAAAAGATTACCTGGACGGCGTTGAAGTTGCTGCCGGTGAACTGGTGGTTCTGGAAAACGTTCGCTTTAACAAAGGCGAGAAGAAAGACGACGAAGCGCTCTCCAAAAAATACGCTGCTCTGTGTGACGTATTCGTAATGGACGCATTCGGTACTGCACACCGTGCACAGGCGTCTACCCACGGTATCGGCAAATTTGCTGACGTCGCGTGTGCAGGCCCGCTGCTGGCTGCAGAACTGGACGCACTGGGCAAAGCACTGGGTAACCCAGCTCGCCCAATGGTTGCTATCGTTGGTGGTTCTAAAGTTTCCACCAAACTGACCGTTCTGGATTCTCTGTCCAAAATCGCTGACCAGCTGATCGTTGGTGGTGGCATCGCCAACACCTTTGTTGCCGCTCAGGGCCACAACGTGGGTAAATCCCTGTACGAAGCTGACCTGGTTGACGAAGCAAAACGTCTGCTGACCACCTGCGATATCCCAGTTCCGACTGACGTTCGCGTGGCGACTGAGTTCTCCGAAACTGCACCAGCAACCCTGAAATCTGTTAACGACATTAAAGATGAAGAGCAGATTCTGGACCTGGGCGACGTTTCTGCACAGAAACTGGCTGATATCCTGAAAAACGCCAAAACTATTCTGTGGAACGGTCCGGTTGGCGTGTTCGAATTCCCGAACTTCCGTAAAGGTACTGAGATCGTGGCTAATGCCATCGCTGATAGCGAAGCGTTCTCCATCGCAGGCGGCGGCGATACTCTGGCTGCTATCGACCTGTTCGGTATCTCCGACAAGATCTCCTACATCTCCACTGGCGGTGGCGCATTCCTCGAATTCGTGGAAGGCAAAGTGCTGCCAGCAGTAGCGATGCTCGAAGAGCGCGCTAAGAAGTAATGATTCCGGGCAGGGTTAACCTGCCCGTTGATTTTTTGCCGCCGTAACGCCTTCGGTGGCACAAACGTTTTTTCTAAATGCCGACGATACAGGACAAACAATCATGTCTAAGATTTTTGATTTCGTAAAACCAGGTGTAATCACCGGTGATGACGTACAGAAAGTTTTCCAGGTAGCAAAAGAGAACAACTTTGCACTGCCAGCGGTCAACTGTGTGGGTACCGACTCCATCAACGCCGTACTGGAAACTGCTGCAAAAGCTAAAGCACCTGTTATCGTTCAGTTCTCCAACGGCGGCGCTGCGTTCATCGCAGGTAAAGGCGTGAAAACTGACGTTCCTCAGGGCGCTGCTATCCTGGGTGCTATCTCTGGTGCACACCATGTTCACCAGATGGCTGAGCACTACGGTGTTCCAGTTATCCTGCACACTGACCACTGCGCAAAGAAACTGCTGCCATGGATCGACGGTCTGCTGGACGCGGGCGAAAAACACTTCGCTGCTACCGGTAAGCCACTGTTCTCTTCTCACATGATCGACCTGTCCGAAGAGTCTCTGGAAGAGAACATCGAGATCTGCTCCAAATACCTGGCGCGCATGGCCAAAATGGACATGACTCTGGAAATCGAACTGGGCTGCACCGGCGGTGAAGAAGATGGCGTTGATAACAGCCATATGGACGCATCTGCTCTGTACACTCAGCCAGAAGACGTTGACTACGCGTACACCAAGCTGAACGCGATCAGCCCACGTTTCACCATTGCTGCTTCCTTCGGTAACGTGCACGGTGTGTACAAGCCAGGCAACGTGGTTCTGACCCCGACTATCCTGCGTGATTCTCAGGAATTCGTGTCCAAGAAACACAACCTGCCGCACAACAGCCTGAACTTCGTCTTCCACGGCGGTTCCGGTTCTTCTGCTCAGGAAATTAAAGACTCCGTAAGCTACGGCGTAATCAAAATGAACATCGATACCGATACCCAGTGGGCAACCTGGGAAGGTATCCTGAACTATTACAAAGAAAACGAAGCTTACCTGCAGGGCCAGCTGGGCAACCCGAAAGGCGACGACCAGCCGAACAAGAAATACTACGATCCACGCGTATGGCTGCGTGCTGCTCAGACCTCTATGATTACTCGTCTGGAGCAGGCATTCAAAGAACTGAACGCGGTTGACGTTCTGTAATTTTTGAAAGCTGATTTCTGCCCTAAGCCCGCTATTTAGCGGGCTTTTTTATTGCCTTTTCAACAGGATAATTTTGCTTAATTCTGTGAACTACTTGGCAAAACGGACAATTCTTGTTTACCCTTAACGGACTGCCTGTTTGCAGGTTCGTCGAGTTTTATTCCCCGTTAGGGTAGCTATAAGGATTATCAGATGGAAGATTTGAACGTTGTCGACAGTATAAACCACGCAGGCTCATGGCTGGTGCGTAACCAGGCGCTGCTGCTGAGCTATGCGGTGAATATCGTCGCGGCTATCGCCATTATCGTCATCGGGATGATTATCGCCCGACTGGTTTCGAATGCCGTTAACCGTGTGATGCGCGCGCGTCAGATTGATGCCACTGTGGCTGACTTCCTGTCAGCAATGCTGCGCTATGCGATTATTGCCTTCACCCTGATTGCCGCGCTCGGTCGCGTCGGCGTGCAGACCGCATCGGTTATTGCCGTCCTCGGTGCCGCAGGTTTGGCCGTCGGCCTGGCACTGCAAGGCTCGCTCTCCAATCTGGCGGCCGGCGTGCTGCTGGTGATGTTCCGTCCGTTCCGTGCGGGTGAATATGTTGATCTCGGCGGCGTGGCCGGTACCGTGCTCAATGTGCAGATTTTCTCCACCACCATGCGCACCATCGACGGCAAAATCGTGGTGATCCCGAACGGCAAAATCATCGCCGGGAACATCATCAACTTCTCCCGCGAGCCGGTACGTCGTAACGAGTTCATTATTGGCGTGGCGTATGATTCCGATATCGATAAGGTGAAGCAGCTGCTGACCCATATCGTTGAGTCTGATGAGCGCATCCTGAAAGATCGTGACATTACCGTGCGTCTGAACGAGTTAGGACCTTCATCCATTAATTTTGTGGTTCGTGCCTGGAGCAAAAGTGGCGACCTGCAAAACGTTTATTGGGATGTGCTTGAGCGCGTGAAGCGTGACTTCGATGCCAACGGCATCAGCTTCCCGTATCCGCAGATGGATGTGAATTTCAAACGCGTGAAAGAGCAGTCAGAAGCCGCGTAATTTCGGTTCATTACTGAACGCAAGCCCGCCGCGAGCGGGCTTTTTTACATCACTATTTGGTTATCGCCTGAAGCTGTTTTGCCACCGCGTTCAGCGTTTCGCCCGCGTTGGCGACACCGTTGGCTTCCTGCTTCGCCACCCAGTCTGCCTGAACGGCCAGATATCGAAATGAGCAGAGCGAGGGCAGCGCTCTGCACTAAAAACGTCTTTAATTTCATGATCTGTCCTTGAGCAAGTGGAAGGGAAGGTCACCAGAAAAATACAATCTGCAGTATAACTCACGACTGATGCATGAATATGCACTCGCACAAGGGGTGCGTATTATTAGTTAGGTTAATAAGGTATTAGTATTATCCATTTCCGCTAATGAATAACGCGCGTTATAGTTTCGTCATTAACGAGCATTTGTGAGTAAAACTATCGTGTTATCTTATTATATTCAGGGGCTTGTCCTCGGTGCGGCCATGATCCTTCCTCTTGGCCCGCAGAATGCATTTGTCATGAACCAGGGTATTCGCCGTCAGTATCACATCATGATTGCCTTCCTTTGCGCAGTCAGTGATTTGGTGTTGATATGCGCCGGCGTGTTTGGCGGCAGCGCATTACTGATGCAGTCGCCATGGCTGCTGGCGTTCGTCACCTGGGGCGGCGTTGCATTCCTGTTATGGTACGGATTTGGTGCGCTGAAAACGGCGATGGGCAGCAATATTGAGCTTGCCAGCGCGGAAGTGATGAAGCAGGGCCGCTGGAAGATTATTGCCACCATGCTGGCGGTGACCTGGCTTAACCCGCACGTTTATCTGGACACCTTCGTCGTGCTCGGCAGCCTCGGCGGGCAGTTGGGCGCAGAGCCAAAACGCTGGTTCGCGCTTGGTACCGTGAGTGCATCTTTCCTGTGGTTCTTTGGTCTGGCGCTGCTTGCCGCCTGGCTGGCCCCGCGTTTACGCACTGCCAAAGCGCAGCGCATCATTAATATCCTGGTCGGTCTGGTGATGTGGTTTATTGCTTTCCAGCTGGCGAAAGATGGCCTCTCACATGTTCACGCCTTGTTCAACTAAGCCTTGTCTTATGGACATTTAGGCCTCAGAAGCTAAGCTTGCAGGCATGCGCCCTGTTTTGGGGTCAAGACGTAACAAGGAGGAACGACAGTGAAGTTTAAAGTGATGGCCCTGGCGGCATTAGTGGGATTCGGTGCGATGTCGGTACAGGCAAATGAGTTGCCAGATGGACCGCACATTGTGACCTCCGGAACGGCAAGCGTAGACGCAGCGCCTGATATCGCGACCCTGGCGATTGAAGTCAACGTGGCGGCAAAAGATGCTGCAACGGCGAAGAAACAGGCCGACGATCGCGTAGCCCAGTATCTCTCTTTCCTTGAGAAAAACAATGTCGCTAAAAAAGACATCAGTTCTGCCAACCTGCGTACTCAGCCGGATTATGACTATCAGAACGGCAAAAGCATTCTGAAAGGATACCGCGCGGTGCGTACCGTTGAAGTCACGCTGCGTCAGCTGGATAAGCTCAATTCGCTGCTGGACGGCGCGCTGAAAGCGGGTCTGAATGAAATCCGTTCCGTATCGCTTGGCGTTGCGCAACCGGAAGAGTACAAAGACAAAGCCCGTAAAGCGGCGATTGACGATGCTGTGCACCAGGCAAAAGAGCTGGCTTCCGGCTTTAACGCCAAACTCGGCCCGGTCTATAGCGTGCGCTATCACGTGTCTAACTATCAGCCGAGCCCAATGGTTCGCATGATGAAGGCCGATGCAGCAGCTGCACCTTCCGCGCAGGAAACCTACGAACAGCCAACTATTCAGTTCGACGATCAGGTAGACGTTGTCTTCCAGCTCGAACCGACGCAGGCTGAACCGCAGAAAAAAGCGGAATAAAAGCCGTAGTGCTATAAATGAAAACGCCGGGGAAACCCGGCGTTTTTGATCAATCCTGGCGCAGAACTTTGTGCCCGTACTCCAGCAAGGCATCGGTTACCCGACGCATCATGCGGCTTTCCGGCGCAAAGCGGTGCCAGTACAGCATCCGGCGCTGGAACAGGCCCGGCGTCAGGTTGATAAGCTCACCGCTGTCCAGCTCTCGCTCGATTTGCAGATGCGGGATCATACAGCAGGTGGTGCCCTGACGCGCCAGCTGCACGAAGGCTTCCGACGAGTTCACGATATGGCACGGTACGCTACCCGGCGGCAGATCGAAGTTCTGCTGTAAAAAGGCCTGATGCATATCATCGAGATGGTCAAACGCCACCACCGGTGCTTTCAGCAGGGCAGAGCGCGTTACGCCGTTGGGGAAGTAGCGTTGCGCAAATGACTTTGACGCGACGAAAAGATAATCGAGCGCACCGAGCTGATCGACCAGGCAACTTGGCAGCGCCTGTGGCTGGATACTGACCGCACCCACCACTTCACCACGACGCAGACGTTCCTGCGTACGCGTTTCATCTTCAACCTGAAGGTTCAGGCGAATCGGCGAATCAGACAGCACCGCAGACAGGGCGGGCAGCAGCCAGGTTGCCAGACTGTCGGCGTTGACCGCCAGCGACAGCAGCAGCGGCGTGGAGCCGGTTTGCTCATCGCCCAGCCACTCTTCCTCCAGCAGCTCAACCTGACGCAGCAATGCCAGCAGCTTCTGCCCTTGCTCGGTCGGACGAGGAGGCACGGTTCGAACCAGTAAAGGCTGGCCGAACATGTTTTCCAGCTGTTTGATTCGCTGAGAGACGGCGGACTGGGTAATACACAGCTTTTGTGCGGCGCGTTCAAACCCGCGTTCCCGAATAACCGCATCCAATGCCTGTAGTGTTCTGTAGTCCGGACGTTTCATTGCTCTGACTGACTCCTCATCTTGTGTTATCCGCACTATGACATAAATTTACGTTAGATACAGGACCAAATTGGGGCCGCAACACCAGGCGTCTGCAAGGACATTTCTGGGGTGAATAGTCTATAATGCGCGGCATCTCATCACATCACAGGCACAAATCATGACGCAGGATGAACTGAAAAAAGCAGTTGGCTGGGCAGCACTTCAATATGTACAACCGGGAACCATCGTCGGTGTTGGCACGGGCTCGACCGCGGCGCACTTTATCGACGCGCTGGGCACCATGAAAGGCCAGATTGAAGGTGCCGTTTCCAGCTCGGACGCTTCTACCGAAAAGCTGAAAAGCTTAGGTATTCACGTGTTTGATCTCAACGAAGTGGACAGCCTGGGCGTCTACGTTGATGGTGCTGATGAGATTAACGGAAACATGCAGATGATCAAAGGCGGCGGTGCGGCGCTGACTCGCGAAAAAATCATCGCCTCCGTTGCCGACAAGTTTATCTGCATTGCCGATTCCTCCAAGCAGGTGGCTATCCTCGGTAATTTCCCGCTGCCGGTGGAAGTTATCCCGATGGCGCGCAGCGCGGTGGCACGCCAGCTGGTGAAACTGGGCGGTCGCCCGGAATATCGTCAGAATGTGGTGACCGATAACGGCAACGTCATCCTTGACGTGCACGGCCTGGAGATCCTCGATGCGATTGCGCTGGAAAACGCGATTAACGCGATCCCTGGCGTGGTGACCGTCGGCCTGTTCGCCAACCGTGGCGCGGATGTCGCGTTGATTGGTACCGCCGATGGCGTCAAAACTATCGTGAAATGATCTGACGGGAGCCGCCTGGCTCCCGTAAAAAATTTTCGACAGGCGAAATTCGGTGACTTGTGTCACATTTATCGACTGCTGCTGATTAACTCGCTGCCTCAATCTACCCATCCAGCATTTTATGCTGCTAATTTCCGCTGAATGACATTTCTTCAGCACGCCGACGCAAACGTTCATATTGCTGCAATAGTTTTTTTTGATATGTTGCTGAGGTGGACGTTCGTTCACCACAACAACGATACAAGACAGACAGGGCGGGGAAATGGCTAAGGTATCACTGGAAAAAGACAAGATTAAGTTTCTGCTGGTGGAAGGCGTGCATCAAAAAGCACTCGATAACCTTCGTGCGGCAGGCTACACCAACATTGAATATCACAAAGGCGCGCTCGACGCAGAGCAGCTGAAAGAATCGATCCGTGATGCCCATTTCATCGGCCTGCGCTCCCGTACTCAACTGACTGAAGACATTATTCAGGCGGCGGAGAAACTGGTGGCCATCGGCTGTTTCTGCATTGGCACCAACCAGGTCGATTTGAACGCGGCGGCGAAACGTGGCGTTCCGGTCTTTAACGCGCCGTTCTCGAATACCCGTTCCGTGGCGGAGCTGGTGATTGGTGAGCTGCTGTTACTGCTGCGCGGTATTCCAGAGGCGAACGCTAAGGCGCACCGCGGGATCTGGAACAAACTGGCGGCGGGCAGCTTTGAAGCACGCGGCAAGAAGCTGGGGATTATCGGTTACGGCCATATCGGCACGCAGCTCGGTATTCTGGCGGAATCGCTGGGGATGCATGTCTTCTTCTACGATATCGAAAACAAACTGCCGCTCGGCAACGCGACGCAGGTTCAGCATCTGTCTGACCTGCTGAACATGAGCGATGTGGTGAGCCTGCACGTGCCAGAGAATGCGTCCACCAGGAACATGATGGGTGCCGAGCAGCTGGCGCTGATGAAGCCGGGTTCATTGCTGATCAACGCCGCACGCGGCACGGTGGTGGATATTCCTGCGCTGTGTGAAGTGCTGGCGAGTAAGCATCTGGCCGGGGCGGCAATCGACGTGTTCCCGACCGAACCTGCGACCAACACCGATCCGTTCACTTCCCCATTGTGTGAATTCGACAACGTTATCCTGACGCCGCACATTGGTGGTTCAACTCAGGAAGCACAAGAGAACATCGGCCTGGAAGTGGCGGGCAAACTGGCTAAATACTCCGACAACGGTTCGACGCTTTCAGCGGTTAACTTCCCTGAAGTGTCGCTGCCGCTGCACGGCGGTCGTCGTCTGCTGCACATCCACGAAAACCGTCCGGGCGTGCTGACGGCAATCAACCAGATCTTTGCTGAGCAGAGTGTGAACATTGCCGCGCAGTATCTGCAAACCACGCCGCAGATGGGCTATGTGGTGATTGATATCGAAGCGGAAGAAGATGTTGCGGAGAAAGCGCTGCAAAGCATGAAGGCGATTCCGGGAACTATTCGCGCGCGCCTGTTGTACTGATTAGCGGTGTCTGCCCGGCGGCGCAAAGCTTGCCGGGCCTACGTTGTACCGTTTTGTAGGCCTGGCAAGCAACGCGCCGCCGGGCAAATATTTATCACCACTGCCACACTTTCGATGGCGTCACCACCGCGGGTAGCGGAATATCCCACTTCTCTGTAGGCAGAGTATCCACCTGCTGACAATCATGCGCGTAACCGACCGGCTGTAGGCCGTGCTGTTGCCAGTTTTGCAGCGTCCTGTCATAAAACCCACCGCCCATACCTAATCGTTGGCCCTGCGCGTCAAACGCCACAAGCGGCGTAATCAGCACATCCAGTTCACTGAGCGGCAGCACGTCGCGCACGTCCAGTTTCGGCTCCTGAATTTTCAGCCTGTTCACAACCAGTTCGGAATGGGGATGGTAATAAAGGAACAGCAGATTTCCAGGGCTGAAAGGATGCAGAACCGGCAGATACACTTTCTTTCCGCTGAGCCAGAGTTGCTCAATGAGTGGGCGGGTATCAAGTTCACCGTCGAAAGAGAGAAACAGCGCCACGCTCTGGCCCATCATCACGGGCGGATACGCCATCATGCGATGAGCAGCCTGTTCGGCAAAATGCTGTTGTTGGTCTGAGGTCAGTGCGCGTCTGCGCTGCCGGATAATCTGGCGAATGTCTTGTCTTGCTGAGGGAATGTCAGGCACGAGTGTCATGGTAGAAAAGAAGGTAGGGAATCTCCGAGATGCCGCCGCAGGCTGTAACCCTTGAACCCTTGGTTCAAGGTGAATATGTCGTCACAGTCTTAAGGCTTCTCGGACGAACCGAGCTTGCTCACCAACCGTGGAGCGCCACATTCTTGTGGTATGAAATATCGGCTCAGGGGACTGGCCCGCTTGCGAACATCTCAGAGAAATTTTGTCTTCAGGGTCACTCTACCATAGTAAACCATGAAGTGTTATTCAAACTTTGGACCCGTCTTTTCAGTTGTGCGACCTTGATCAAGAAGTGCCTGTTCAATGGTCTGTTGCAGCATCCGAATACGTGTTTCCATGCTGGCAGCGTAATCACGTGTCTTCGCTCTTTCCTGCGTCAGCTCGTAGCTGATATTCAGGGCGGCAATGAAGACCAGCTGCTCAGTATTTGTGACTCTAGTGCGTTCTTTTAGATCTTGCAACCGCTGATTCAGATCGTCCGCGGCCTGATTAAGGGCATCCCTTTGTTCAGGCGGGCAATTCACGCGTAGTGAACGGCCAAAAATTTGGATATCGACGGGTTCTGCAGACATGCCACCTTCCTGCTGATTGACTGCGCAACCTTCACAGCCCGCACCGGGGCCCGCGAAGGGGCGACACTATAGCTACCCCAGTGTGAACATACAAGCCCTTTTCTGGTTCACCAGGGTCCAAAGTGGTAGCATAACATGAAACTTCCCCCCAACGACGACGAATGCGCATGTCTATACAGAACGAAATGCCTGGTTACAACGATGTGAACCAGTTACTTACCCAACAGGGTGTAGGTTTAACGCCTGCCGAAATGCACGGACTGATTAGCGGCATGCTGTGTGGCGGTAACAAAGACAGTAGCTGGCTGCCGCTGGTGCATGACCTGACCAACGAAGGCATGGCTTTCGGTCACGAGCTGGCTGAAGTGCTGCGTAAGGTCCACTCCGTCACCAGCGATGCGCTGGAAGACGAAGGTTTCCAGTTCCAGCTGTACATCCCGGATGGTGATAACGTCAGCGTCTTTGAACGCGCTGATGCTCTGTCTGGCTGGGTCAATCACTTCCTGCTGGGCCTGGGCGTTACTCAGCCGAAGCTTGAGAAAGTGAAAGGTGAAACCGGCGAAGCCATCGACGATCTGCGTAACATTGCCCAGTTGGGTTATGAAGAAGACGAAGATCAGGAAGAGCTTGAGATGTCGCTCGAAGAAATCGTCGAGTACGTTCGTGTTGCCGCTTTGCTGTGCCACGATACCTTCACGCATCAACAGCCGACCGCGCCAGAAGTTCGCAAACCGACCTTACATTAACAATAAGAATGCTCAGGAGGGTGTCATGACTCAGCAAGAGTACCTTCAGCGTCGGCAAAAGCTGCTGGCGCAGATGCCATCAGGCAGCGCGGCATTGATTTTTGCCGCACCGGAAGCCATACGCAGCGCCGACACGGAATACCCGTATCGCCAAAGCAGTGATTTCAGCTACTTCACTGGCTTTAACGAGCCAGAAGCCGTGCTGGTGCTGATTAAAAGTGATGACACCCACAACCACAGCGTTCTCTTTAATCGCGTACGTGACCTGACCGCAGAAATCTGGTTCGGCCGTCGACTGGGCCAGGATGCCGCGCCTGAAAAGCTGGGCGTGGATCGTGCGCTGGCGTTCAGTGAAATTGACGATCAGCTGTATCAACTGCTGAACGGCCTGGATGCGGTATATCATGCACAGGGCGAATACGCTTATGCCGACAGCATCGTTTTCAATGCGCTGGACAAGTTGCGCAAAGGCGCGCGTCAGAATCTGAAAGCCCCGGCGGCGATGGTCGACTGGCGTCCTTTGGTGCACGAAATGCGCCTGTTCAAATCTGCAGAAGAAATTGAAGTGATGCGCCGGGCCGGGGAAATCTCCGCGCTGGGGCACACTCGCGCGATGGAAAAATGTCGTCCGGGCATGTTTGAGTATCAGCTCGAAGGTGAAATTCACCATGAATTTACCCGCCACGGCGCGCGTTACCCGTCATATAACACCATCGTTGGCGGGGGTGAAAACGGCTGCATTCTGCATTACACCGAAAATGAATCTGAACTGCGTGACGGCGATTTAGTGCTGATTGACGCGGGCTGTGAGTATCGCGGCTATGCGGGCGACATCACTCGGACTTTCCCGGTAAACGGCAAATTCACCCCGGCGCAGCGTGAAATCTACGACATCGTGCTCGAATCGCTGGAAACAGCGCTAGAGCGCTATCGTCCTGGAACGACCATGCAGGACGTCACCGGCGACGTGGTGCGCGTGATGGTCAGCGGATTAGTGTCCCTCGGCATCCTCAATGGGGACGTTGACCAGCTGATTGCCGACAACGCGCACCGCAAATTCTTCATGCACGGCCTCAGCCACTGGCTGGGCCTGGACGTCCATGATGTTGGCGAATACGGCGCGGATCGTTCCCGCGTGCTCGAGCCGGGAATGGTACTGACCGTTGAGCCCGGGCTGTATATCGCCCCGGACGCCGATGTGCCGGAGCAATACCGCGGCATCGGCATTCGTATCGAAGATGACATTGTGATAACTGAAAACGGCAACGAGAACCTGACCGCCAGCGTGGTAAAACGCGCGGACGATATTGAAGCCCTGATGGCGGCGCACGCGCAATGAGCGTGATTATCGTAGGCGGCGGCATGACTGGCGCAACGCTGGCGCTGGCTATCTCACATCTCAGTGCAGGTAAACTGCCAGTACATTTAGTTGAAGCCGTCGCGCCTGATTCACAGGCGCATCCGGGCTTTGATGCTCGCGCTATCGCACTGGCCGCAGGGACCTGTCAGCAGCTGGCCCGCGTAGGTATCTGGCAGGCACTGCGTGAATGCGCCACGGCTATTCGCACCGTTCACGTCAGCGATCGCGGCCATGCAGGTTTCGTTACGCTGGATGCTGATGATTACAGCCTGCCTGCGTTAGGGCAGGTGGTCGAGCTGCACGATGTCGGCCAGCGCCTTTTCGCCTTGTTACGCAAAGCGCCAGGCGTGAACTTACATTGTCCGGCGCGGGTGGACAGTTTTACCCGCAGTCAGGACAGCGTCAATGTGGTGCTTGATAACGGCGTTACACTCACCGGTAAACTGCTGGTTGCAGCAGACGGCTCACGTTCGGCGCTCGGCGAACAATGTGGGATTGCCTGGCAGCAACAGCCTTACGAACAGCTGGCCGTGATCGCCAACGTGACCACCGCCGTGTCGCACGACGGCCGCGCGTTTGAGCGTTTTACCGAACATGGCCCGCTGGCGATGTTGCCGATGTCAGACGGACGCTGTTCGCTGGTGTGGTGTCATCCGCTGGAGAACCGTGATGACGTTCTGAGCTGGTCTGACGCTCGTTTCTGCCAGGAACTGCAGCAGGCGTTTGGCTGGCGACTCGGGCGCATTACCCACGCTGGCAGCCGCAACGCCTATCCGCTTTCCCTGACCACTGCCAGCCGGGCGATATCGCACCGCATGGCGCTGGTAGGCAACGCGGCGCAAACTCTGCATCCGATTGCCGGACAGGGCTTCAACCTCGGGCTGCGCGACGTTATCTCGCTGGCAGAAATGCTCGTGCAGGCGAACGATCCTGGCGACTATGCGTTGTTAAGCCAGTATCAACAGCGCCGCGCCGAGGATAAAAGTGCGATGGTCGGCGTGACCGACGGTCTGGTCCATCTGTTCGCCAATCGCTGGGCACCGCTGGTGGCTGGACGAAACGTCGGACTGATGGCGATGGAATTATTCACTCCGGCGCGCGATGCGCTGGCGCAGCGTACCCTGGGTCAGGTAGCGAGATAAGGAACAACAACGTGCAAAATGTAGATATCGCTATCGTCGGTGGTGGAATGGTCGGCCTCGCCGTGGCCTGCGGATTGCAGGGCAGCGGACTGCGCGTGGCGGTCATTGAACAACATCAACCCCAGGCTGTTACGCCTGATTCCGCACCGCAGCTTCGCGTTTCCGCCATCAACGCCGCCAGTGAAAAACTGCTTTCACGTCTCGATGTCTGGAATGACATTGTGGCCGAACGCGCCAGCCGCTATCACGGCATGGAAGTGTGGGATAAAGACAGCTTCGGGCGCATCGCGTTTGATGATGCAAGCCTCGGCTATAGCCATTTAGGGCACATCATCGAAAATGGCGTTATCCATCATGCGCTGTGGAAAAAAGCGGAACGCTGTAAAGACGTCACGCTGATGGCACCCGCCGAACTGGCGCAGGTGGCATGGGGCGAAAACGAGGCCTTTTTGACTCTCAAAGACGGCAATATGCTGACCGCGCGCCTGGTGATTGGCGCGGATGGTGCGAACTCCTGGCTGCGTGGCAAAGCGGATATTCCGCTGACCTCCTGGGATTATCGCCATCATGCGCTGGTGGCGACCATTCGCACCGCCGAACCGCATCAGGCGGTGGCGCGTCAGGCGTTTCACGGTGAAGGCATTCTGGCGTTTCTGCCATTAAGCGACCCGCATTTGTGCTCCATCGTCTGGTCGCTAGCGCCGGACGACGCCGCGAAAATGCAGCAGGCCGACGACGCGACATTCAATCAGGCGCTGAACGTGGCCTTTGATAACCGTCTGGGTCTGTGTGAAGTGGCAAGCGAGCGGCAGGTGTTCCCGCTAACCGGGCGCTATGCCCGCCAGTTTGCCGCGCATCGTCTGGCACTGGTTGGTGACGCGGCGCACACCATTCATCCGCTGGCCGGGCAGGGCGTAAATCTCGGCTTTATGGATGCCGCAGAGCTGATCGACGAAATTCGCCGTCTGTATGCGCAAGGGAAAGATTTTGGCCAGCACTTCTATCTGCGCCGCTACGAGCGCAGTCGCAAGCACAGTGCGGCATTAATGCTGGCGGGTATGCAGGGTTTTCGCGAACTGTTTGCCGGGGTCAACCCGGCGAAGAAACTGTTCCGCGATATCGGCCTGAAACTGGCCGACACGCTGCCAGGGGTAAAACCTCAGCTTATTCGTCAGGCGATGGGCCTGAACGATCTTCCTGGCTGGCTGCGTTAAGTCGATCACACTTCCTCACCCGGCAGTCTTGCCGGGTGTGTTTCCCTCGTTTGAAATAATCTAATCTCACTGCTTTTTTCGCATTAGTTTTATTAATGTCACAATAATTCCCTTACGAAAAATCAGCCCAATTTCCCGCATGAAATATCATTTATAACCAAACTCTGAGCAACATTGTTAATTTTATGTGGAATTAGTCGCAGAAAGCCAGTCGATCGTTCTGTAGAGTTTTTCGCACATTTGGGGCATAAGCTAATCTGATGGATTGCTTTGCCTTATGGTTTACCGCGGTTTTCGGTGGTAACGTCAGACGAAAGAGAACGTTTGCGTCGGTGCCCTGAGCGGTATCGACGCTGGGCTTTGTGGCGATATCTGAGACCGCAAAGCACCTGTAGCCCCGCTTATTCAATGAGGACAAGATGGCTCAACAGACGCCTTTGTATGAACAACACACGCTATGTGGCGCACGCATGGTGGACTTCCATGGCTGGATGATGCCCCTGCATTATGGCTCGCAGATTGACGAGCACAACGCGGTACGCACCAGCGCCGGAATGTTCGATGTTTCGCACATGACTATCGTCGACCTGCGCGGCAGCCGTACCCGTGAATTCCTGCGCTATTTGCTGGCCAATGACGTTGCCAAACTGACCCGGCCCGGCAAAGCGCTCTACACCGGCATGCTCAACGCATCTGCCGGAGTCATTGATGACCTGATTGTTTATTTCCTCACCGAAGATTATTTCCGCCTCGTCGTCAACTCCGCCACCCGTGAAAAAGACCTTGCCTGGATTAGCCAGCACGCTGAACCGTACGGCATCGAAATCACCGTGCGTGACGATCTGTCGCTGATTGCAGTGCAGGGCCCGGACGCGCAGGCTAAAGCTGCCAGCCTATTCAGTGATGAACAGCGCAGCGCGGTGGAAGGCATGAAGCCATTCTTCGGCGTGCAGGCAGGTGACCTGTTTGTCGCGACTACCGGCTACACCGGCGAAGCGGGATATGAAATTGCGCTGCCGAATGAGAAAGCGGCAGACTTCTGGCATGCGCTGGTCGAAACCGGCGTGAAGCCTTGCGGTCTGGGCGCGCGTGACACGCTGCGTCTGGAAGCGGGTATGAATCTGTACGGTCAGGAGATGGACGAAGGTGTTTCTCCGCTGGCGGCCAACATGGGCTGGACCATTGCCTGGGAACCAGCAGACCGTGACTTTATCGGTCGCGAAGCGCTGGAAGCTCAGCGTGAGCACGGCACCGAACAATTAGTTGGTCTGGTGATGACCGAGAAAGGTGTACTGCGTGGCGAACTGCCGGTGCGCTTTACCGATGCGCAGGGCAATCAGCGTGAAGGCGTGATCACCAGCGGCACGTTCTCGCCAACGCTGGGCTACAGCATTGCGCTGGCTCGCGTGCCTGCGGGCATCGGTGAAACGGCGGTGGTTCAAATCCGTAACCGTGAAATGCCCATCACCGTCACCAAACCTGTATTTGTACGCACCGGCAAAGCCGTCGTGTAATCGATTATTTTTTCTGGAGAAATTTTAATGAGCAATGTACCTGCAGAACTGAAATACAGCAAAGAACACGAATGGCTGCGCAAAGAAGCCGATGGCTCCTACACCGTAGGTATCACCGAGCATGCGCAAGAACTGCTGGGCGACATGGTGTTTGTTGACCTGCCAGACGTGGGCAAAACCGTTGACGCTGGCGATGACTGCGCGGTAGCGGAATCCGTAAAAGCGGCTTCTGATATCTATGCACCGATCAGTGGCGAAATCGTGGCCGTCAACGACGCGCTGAGCGATTCCCCAGAGCTGGTTAACAGCGAGCCGTATACCGACGGCTGGATCTTCAAAATCAAAGCCAGCGATGAAGCAGAAGTTGCCGCTCTGCTGGATGCCACCGCGTACGAAGCGCTGTTAGACGATTAAAACTGTGCCGGATGGCGCTGCGTTTATCCGGCCTACGGTTGGAAGTGTAGGCCCGGTAAGCGACAGCGCCACCGGGCATGTTAGTTAAGACATTACCGATTCACTGCACGTTTCAGGAACCATCGCTCATGACACAGACCTTAAGCCAGCTTGAACACCGCGGCGCATTCATCGACCGCCATATTGGCCCAGATGCGCAGCAGCAACAGGAAATGCTGAATACCGTTGGCGCAGAGTCGTTAGACGCGCTGACCGGCCAGATTGTGCCGCAGGATATTCAGCTCGCGACGCCACCGCAGGTGGGTGACGCGACCACCGAATTCGCCGCACTGGCCGAGCTGAAAGGCATCGCCAGCCGCAACAAGCGCTTTAAGTCTTACATTGGCATGGGCTACACCGCCGTGCAGCTGCCGCCGGTTATTCAGCGCAACATGCTGGAAAATCCGGGCTGGTACACCGCCTACACGCCTTATCAGCCGGAAGTCTCGCAGGGCCGACTGGAAGCGCTGCTGAACTTCCAGACCGTCACGCTTGACCTGACCGGTCTGGATATCGCCTCTGCATCACTGCTCGACGAAGCCACCGCCGCGGCGGAAGCAATGGCGATGGCTAAACGCGTCAGCAAACTGAAAAACGCCAACCGCTTCTTCGTTGCTGCTGATATTCATCCGCAGACCCTGGACGTGGTACGCACCCGTGCTGAAACCTTTGGTTTTGAAGTGATTGTCGACGACGCTGAAAAAGCGCTCGACCATCAGGATGTGTTCGGCGTGCTGTTGCAGCAGGTCGGTACCACCGGTGAAGTACATGATTACAGCCCGCTGATTAACGAGCTGAAAGCACGCAAAGTGATTGTCAGCGTTGCCGCCGATTTTATGGCGCTGGTCCTGCTGACCGCGCCGGGCAAACAGGGCGCAGATATCGTGTTCGGCTCCGCTCAGCGCTTCGGCGTACCGATGGGCTACGGTGGCCCACACGCAGCCTTCTTCGCAGCAATTGATGAATTCAAACGCTCTATGCCAGGCCGGATTATCGGCGTGTCTAAAGACGCCGCGGGTAACACCGCGCTGCGCATGGCGATGCAGACCCGTGAGCAGCACATCCGCCGCGAGAAAGCGAACTCCAATATCTGTACCTCTCAGGTGCTGCTGGCCAACATCGCCAGTCTGTACGCCGTGTTCCACGGTCCGGTGGGCCTGAAGCGTATTGCCGGGCGTATTCATCGCCTGACCGATATCCTGGCGACCGGCCTGCAACAGAAAGGCCTGAAGCTGCGTCACGAACACTACTTCGACACCCTGTGTGTTGAAGTGGCCGACAAAGCCGCCGTACTGGCCCGTGCAGAAGCTGCAGAAATCAACCTGCGCAGCGACATTCATCACGCGGTCGGTATCACGCTGGATGAAACCACCACTCGCGAAGACGTGCTGGCGCTGCTGACCGTTATCGTGGGTGACGATCACGGCCTGAACATCGACAGCCTGGATAAAGACGTGGCGCACGACAGCCGCTCTATTCCGCAGGCGATGCTGCGCGAAGACGACATTCTGACCCATCCGGTGTTCAACCGCTACCACAGCGAAACCGAGATGATGCGCTACATGCACTCGCTGGAGCGCAAAGATCTGGCGCTGAACCAGGCGATGATCCCACTGGGATCCTGCACCATGAAGCTCAACGCCGCAGCGGAAATGATCCCAATCACCTGGCCGGAATTTGCTGAACTGCACCCGTTCTGCCCGGCAGATCAGGCTGAAGGCTATCATCAGATGATCAACCAGTTATCCGACTGGCTGGTGAAACTGACCGGATACGACGCACTGTGCATGCAGCCGAATTCTGGCGCACAGGGTGAATACGCAGGCCTGCTGGCGATTCGTCATTACCACGAAAGCCGCAACGATGGGCATCGTGATATCTGTCTGATCCCAAGTTCAGCCCACGGCACCAACCCGGCTTCCGCACAAATGGCGGGCATGCAGGTCATGGTCGTGGCCTGCGACAAACAGGGTAATATCGACCTGGCTGACCTGCGCGAAAAGGCAGGGCAGGCGGGCGAGAACCTCTCTTGCATCATGGTGACCTACCCGTCCACTCATGGTGTGTACGAAGAAACCATCCGTGAAGTCTGCGAAATCGTGCATCAGTTTGGCGGCCAGGTTTACCTCGACGGCGCTAACATGAACGCCCAGGTGGGTATCACCTCGCCAGGCTTTATCGGCGCGGACGTTTCTCACCTCAACCTGCACAAAACCTTCTGCATCCCGCACGGCGGCGGCGGCCCAGGCATGGGACCGATTGGTGTGAAAGCGCATCTGGCACCGTTCGTACCAGGCCACAGCGTGGTACAAATCGAAGGCATGTTGACTCGCCAGGGCGCGGTTTCTGCAGCGCCGTTCGGCAGCGCATCCATTCTGCCAATCAGCTGGATGTACATCCGCATGATGGGTGCTCAAGGTCTGAAGCAGGCGAGCCAGGTGGCGATTCTTAACGCCAACTACATTGCGACCCGCCTGCAAGATGCGTATCCGGTGCTGTATACGGGGCGCGATGGTCGCGTGGCGCACGAATGTATTCTCGACATTCGTCCACTGAAAGAAGAGACCGGCATCAGCGAGCTGGATATTGCTAAGCGTCTGATCGACTACGGTTTCCACGCGCCGACCATGTCCTTCCCGGTAGCGGGCACGTTGATGGTTGAGCCAACGGAATCAGAAAGCAAAGTCGAAATTGACCGCTTCGTCGACGCAATGCTGGCTATCCGCAATGAAATCAGCCGCGTACAGCAGGGTGAATGGCCGCTGGAAGATAACCCGCTGGTGAACGCGCCGCACACTCAGAACGAGCTGGTGGCAGAGTGGAATCACGGTTACAGCCGCGAAGTGGCCGTCTTCCCGGCAGGCATGGCGAACAAGTACTGGCCAACCGTGAAACGTCTCGATGACGTCTACGGTGACCGCAATCTGTTCTGCTCGTGTGTGCCGATGAGCGAATATCAGTAATTAACTGAATAATCTATCTTTCAAGGGCGCTTAGGCGCCCTTTCTTTTGGGAGAATAGCATGGGTATTGCACTGGTCACCGGCGCCAGCCGGGGAATTGGCAAAGCGACAGCGTTACAACTGGCACAGGAAGGCTACATCGTCGCGGTGAACTATCACCATAACGTCAACGCCGCCACGCAGGTGGTGAACGAGATTATCGAAAAGGGCGGAAAAGCGTTCGCTGTGCGCGCGGACATTAGCGATGAAGCACAGGTGATGACGCTGTTTGAGGCACTCGACAGAGAAGGCGAGCCGCTGACGGCGCTGGTGAATAACGCCGGGATTTTGTTTCAGCAGAGCACCATCGAAAACCTGACCGCTGAGCGAATTAATCACGTGCTGGCGACCAACGTCACCGGGTATTTCCTTTGCAGCCGCGAAGCGGTGAAGCGTATGTCGCATAAACATGGCGGAAAGGGCGGGGCGATCGTTAACGTTTCTTCTGCTGCGTCGCGGCTGGGTGCGCCTTTCGAATACATTGACTACGCGGCGTCAAAAGGGGCAGTCGACTCACTCACCACCGGGCTGGCGCTGGAAGTGGCGGCGCAAGGTATTCGCGTAAACTGTGTGCGTCCAGGGCTTATTTATACCGAAATGCATGCTTCCGGCGGTGAGCCAGGACGCGTGGATCGCGTAAAATCAGCATTGCCGATGCAGCGCGGTGGCCAGCCCGAAGAAGTAGCCCAGGCGATTGTTTGGCTGTTGAGCGACAAGGCCTCGTACGTGACCGGAAGCTTCATGGATATTGCGGGCGGGCGATAGCATTGGATCTCGCCCGGCAGCGCGTGGCTTGCTGAACCTACAAAATCATCTCTCGTAGGCCCGGCAGGCGACGCGCCGCCGGGAAATCGCGTAATTACAGATTTTCACCGTTGCTGGCGATCACTTCTTTATACCAGTTAAAGCTCTTCTTACGCGAACGCGCCATATCGCCAGTGCCGTCATCATGCTTGTTCACATAAATGAAGCCGTAGCGTTTGCTGTACTGGCCGGTGGTGAAGGAGACACAATCAATGCAGCCCCACGGGGTGTAGCCCATCAGGTCCACACCGTCGTGCGTCACAGCCTTCATCATCTCTTCTACGTGCGCCCGCAGATAATCAATACGGTAATCATCATTAATGCTGCCGTCTTCTTCGACTTTGTCATACGCGCCAAAACCGTTTTCAACGATAAACAGCGGCTTCTGATAACGTTCATACAGCTCGCACATTGCGTAACGCAAGCCAACCGGGTCAATCTGCCAGCCCCAGTCAGAAGCCTTCACGTGCGGGTTCGGTACGCTGCCTTCGAAGCCAGAAATCGCATCGCCGCTGCCGCCTTCTGCTTTCACCGCGTTGGTCATGTAGTAGCTGAAACCGAGGTACGCGCAGGTGCCATCGCGCAGGATCTCCGCATCGCCGTCTTCCATGGCAATGTTAAATCCACGGCGTTCCCATTCATTGAGCACATAGGTCGGGTAATAGCCGCGCAGCTGGACATCAGTAAAGACGTAGCGCTCGCGCATGGATTCCTGGGCAAACATTATGTCATCTGGCTTGCAGGAGAACGGATACAGCGGCACCATCGCCAGCATGCAACCCACCTGCATTTCCGGGTTAATTTCTCGAGCCGCTTTAACCGCCAGCGCGCTGGCAATGAACTGGTGATGCAACACCTGATACATCACTTCTTCCGGGTTATCGTGCTCGGTATAGACCACCCCGGAGCAGCAGTAGCCGAACAGCGGCGCACGCCAGTTGCGCTGGTTATTGATTTCGTTGAAGGTCATCCAGTATTTGACCTTATTCTTATATCGCTCAAACACCACTTCGGAAAAACGCACAAAGAAATCAACCACTTTACGGTTAGTCCAGCCGCCGTATTCCTGCACCAGATGCAGCGGCATCTCGAAGTGGGAAAGGGTGATCACCGGTTCAATGTTGTATTTAAGCAATTCGTCGAACATGTCGTCGTAGAATTTCAGCCCTTCTTCATTCGGCTGAGTCTCGTCGCCTTTCGGGAAGATTCGGGTCCAGGCAATTGAGGTGCGGAAGCATTTGAAGCCCATTTCAGCGAACAGCTTAATGTCTTCTTTGTAGTGGCTATAGAATTCGACGGCTTCGTGGTTTGGGTAGTATTTTCCCGGTTCAACCTGGTCAGTGATCTCACGTGGCACGCCATGCGCGCCGCCGGTCAGCACGTCACAAATGCTCGGGCCTTTGCCGCCTTTGTTCCAGCCGCCTTCAACCTGGTGTGCCGCCACTGCGCCACCCCATAAAAAGTCTTTAGGTAAGGTTAATTTTTTCATCGTTGTCATTCCCATGATATTGCGTCTTGAGAATGAGTCTAACAAAGGGAACTTAAATGTCACGATATAACAAATCCGCCGTTGGGTAATTTGTTACATCCAAAAAACAGGGCGTTTTTTTATGCCAGTTTTTTCGCCAGTTTACGTCCGAGAGTTTCGAGAATATATATGACGGGTATTTGCGTTGTAATATCGTAGACGCCACCAATACGGATCGGCGATATATGCCAGGAGAGATTAAAATCGGCGAGTTTGGCCAGTCGTGAGTGTTCGTGACTGGTAATTGAGAGCACCTTACAGCGATGCAGACTGAATTGACCGGCGAAGCGCAGAATCTCTTCGGTTTCACCAGAAACGGAAAGCACAATCGCCAGCGCATTTTTGGCCATGTCATTAGTGACCGGGAAATAAGGATCGTCGATATGATTACTGAATTTACCGACGTTAGAGAAAAAACGGGCGCCATATTTGGCTAGTGCGCCGGACGTTCCCGCGCCGACAAATATAATACGTTCCGACGCCAGAATAATATCCACGGCTTCATCAATGAGCTTATCAAAATCTTCATTATTGACGCTTTTGAAAAAACTGATAATTTCACTGGCAGCAAACTGGCTTTGCTGCGGTTCATCTTGTTCCAGATACAGTTTAAAACGTACCCGAAATTCGGAATAGCCTTCGCAGTTCAGCTTGCGGCAGAAGCGCAGCACGGTAGTTGTGGAAACGCCTGCCACATCGGCCAGTTCGCGAATCGTCATATACATGACTTTGTCACGATTTTTAATGACATACTGATAGACCATCATCTCAAGATTGTTGAGACTTGCGATGGCGGCGTGGGAGAAAAGACTCACGTTGGCAGGCACTCATCTGGCAAATTCAATACAGGAATCATAACATGGCCCCGAACGACATCACTTTTTTTCAACGCTTTCAGGAAGACATTCTGGCCGGACGTAAGACCATCACTATTCGGGACGCCAGCGAATCACACTTCAAAACCGGCGACGTCCTGCGCGTAGGGCGTTTTGAAGATGACGGCTATTTTTGCACCATCAAAGTGACAGCCACCTCAGAAGTGACCCTGGATTCTCTGACCGAACAACACGCGCAGCAGGAAAACATGACGCTGCCTGAACTGAAAGCGGTGATTGCGGAGATCTACCCCGATCAGCAGCAATTTTATGTCATTGAATTTCAGTGCGTTTGATTTTTAGGAAACATCTGTGCGTTGAAAATGGCGTTTAACTTTATGATTTTTAATGTTTTGTTAAATGGTATCTTTTTATTTTAGCTAACAGGTGTTCACTGGAATCATTCTCAGATAGGCTAGTGATGCGTTATCGTATTTTTATCCTCTCGGAGTGCAACATGGTTAGCAAACCATTAATTACGCAGGGTTATTCACTGGCGGAGGAAATCGCCAATAGCATCAGCCACGGAATCGGGCTGGTGTTCGGGATTGTCGGTCTGGTGTTGCTGCTGGTGCAAGCCGTGGATGCCAACGCCAGCACAACGGCGATTGCCAGCTACAGTCTTTATGGCGGCAGCATGATCCTGCTGTTTCTCGCGTCCACGCTGTACCACGCCGTCCCACATCAGCGTGCTAAACTCTGGCTGAAGAAATTCGACCACTGCGCGATTTATCTGTTGATTGCCGGGACCTACACGCCGTTTCTGCTGGTGGGGCTGGATTCAGGACTGGCGCGCGGACTAATGGTTGTTATCTGGAGCCTGGCGCTGCTCGGCATTCTGTTCAAACTGACTATCGCGCATCGGTTTAAAGTGCTGTCGCTGGTGACCTATCTGACGATGGGCTGGCTGTCGCTGATTGTGGTATATCAACTGGCGGTGAAGCTGTCGGCGGGTGGCATCACTCTACTGGCCGCAGGTGGGGTGGTTTACTCTCTTGGGGTCATTTTCTACGTCTGCAAGCGTATCCCCTACAATCACGCCATCTGGCATGGCTTTGTCCTTGGGGGCAGCGTCTGCCATTTTCTGGCAATTTATCTCTACGTCGGGAAAGTGTAAGCCGGAAACAGGCGAAAAAAACCTGATCGTCAGCCGTACACTGACTTACGATCAGGCGGTCAATGACCATTAACAACACCAGGGGATAATGCCCGCCGCCATGCGGCCGAGGGCATCATTTCTGTCGAACTGCTCTGCCACAATGCTTTTCGCTCAGGCAACTCTTTTCCCGTTAGCCACGTCCGCCCTCCCTGCAAAGGCAATACTTCGTACGATCGCCTTATATCCGTTGTCTGGTGATATCCTTTTACTGGACGGCGCATAATTACTCCTGTTGTGACTCACTGTAGAAAGTGGTTTATGAGATAAAATACGGCCAGACTTAATAAAACGGCGGTAACAATATTTCGAACGAATAACGAAATAATTACGCTGAAAATAGCCCCCAGGATATAGGGGTTGAGCGGGAATTCTCTCACTACGCCGTGATCCATCAAAATTATTGGGCCACATATAGCCGTCAGTAAACACGGCGCGGAATACTTTAAGGCTTTATTAATAATGCGCGGTATTTTCAACGGTACATTCGGTTCAAGAAATACGTAGCGATTGAAAAAGACAATGGACGCCAGGGTCAGAATCAGGATCCAGCTCATTTATTGCTCCTTGGCGAGGGTGGATATAATGACTGCAGAGAACATGCCGCACAGGCCCGCCACCACGATGGCACCTTCAAACTGGTAGTAACTCAGCAGCATCGACAGCACCAGCGAGATAGCCACGCCCGCCAGGGTACTGATTTTTTTGATCATCGGTACCACAATGGTAATAAAGGTGGCCACGATGGAATAATCCAAATGATATTTGTCGAGGTCTGGCACCGACGATGCCATGACAATGCCCATAAAGCTGAATATATTCCACGACAAATAAAAGGTTAACCCGGCACCTATCATATATCCCGGCGTTAATTCCCTGCGTTTGTCTTTCGTTTCGCTCAGGGCAAATAATTCATCGGTTAATAAAAAGCCGATCGGCAGACGTAATTTTGCTTTCAGGCAGGAAACAAATTCCCGCAGTGTCAGGCCATAAATAAAGTGCTGAGAGGTAATAAAAAATACCGACACGATAATGGTTAACACGCTGGCTCCGGTCATGGTCAGTCCAAGCGTGACCAGCTGCGCGGCTCCGGCGAAGATAATCGCCGACATACCAATGCTTTGCCAGAACGACAGCCCTGCCTGAATCGCCATCGAACCGGCGAGGATCCCCCAGGGGATAACCGACACACATAGCGGAAGCATTTCTATCGCGCCGCGCATAAACGAGGAACGGGGTGAACTTTGCAGATCATTATACGCGCTGGATTCAGCGATGGCTTTTCTCATGGGACACGTCAACTGGCTTTACGAACATGCCGTTAACGTTATAGGAGCAGCGGAACAGTGTATTGAACGTTATTGCTTATAGCCGTCATACTTCAAGCCGCATCTTTGTTGGCTGCGTTCGCTCACCCGAATCACTTACTAATGTAAGCTCATCGCGATGAACGACCTGGTCGCCTCAATGCAACTCGAATTATTTTGGCTATACAAGGTCAAGCCTTGATGAATTCGCCCGGCGTCAGGCCGATGGAGTTTTTAAAATGGCGGTGGAAATGGCTCTGATCGGTGAAGCCGCAGATGATAGACGTATCGAGAATGGTTAACCCCTGGCGCAGCAGCGTGCGGGCTTTACGCAGGCGCGCTTGTACCAGGTAGGCGTGCGGAGTCATGCCGGTGATCACTTTAAATTGTCTGAGAAAATGCCAGTGGCTAAGCCCCGCGAGTTCTGCCAGACGGGTCAGCGTATGTTCCTCTTCCGGGCAGCTATCCATGAAATCTTTCGCGCGTAGAATGCGTTGAGTTGCCGCCGGAAGTTCAAGCGGTGCTTTACGCGTTCGGCTATAGCGCACGCTGAGCAGCGTCAGGGAGGAGAGCAGCAGGGTCTCTTTCAGCAGATTGTTGCCTTCTTTATCGAGCATGCTGAAGGTCAGCAGGAGCTGCTCTGAAAGGCCAGGGTCGTGAATAACCGCGTCGGGGAACCAGGGAATGAAATCTTTGCCGTCCGGCACCTGGCGGAGAATGTTATTCAGCATATCCGGGTGCGGATAAATAGCGCGATATGCCCAGCCGTGCTCGAGCTCGGAGCTGCCGGTATGCACATCGTCGGCGTTAACGATAATGATGTCTCCGCGCGGCGCCACGTGCTCAGCTCCGGAACGGTAAAAGCGCTGCGCACCCTGATCGATAACGCCGATGCAAAAAGTGTCATGCACATGCCGGGCAAAGCGCTGCTTGTAATAGCGCGCCTGCAGCATATCGATGCCACCCAGCGCGTCGATGCGGCGGAAGTGAGTTTGCTCTTTGTTATTCAATGGCATGTCACCCCTCCGCGTCTGTTTTGTATAAAATTGCTGTCGTCAGGCCCTATTAAACCCGACGACAGGTTCGTCAGGCTTCTTCGAGTGAGTACGGTAACGGTTCAATGTGCAGCGAACCCGCATCATCGCGCACGCGGAACACGCTGTCAGGCTCCATGTCGTTATTCATCACCACCTGAACACGCACGCTCCCATCATCGAGCTGAACGGCTGCCAGCACGGTGCCTGTCCGACGCCAGTTTTCACCCATCTGCAGTTCGAGGTCTTCACCGGCTTCCGGCACGCGGCTGGCGCTTCCTGCCAGAGACCACAGCGCACGCTTGTTAGCGCCGCGGAATTTCGCACGGGCCACCATTTCCTGACCGGTATAGCAGCCTTTCTTAAAGCTGATGCCGCCAAGCGCCTGAATATTTGTGGCCTGCGGAATAAACTGCGCGCTGTTTACCGTGTCGATAACCGGCAGACCGGCTTCGATATTCAGCGCCAGCCATTGCTGGCTATTGTTCAGTGCGGCTTCGCCACGCAGTGCGTCGGTCACGCGGTGCGCCGTTTCTTCACTGACAACCAGCAGGAAACGCTCGGCAGGGTATTCCAGCCACAGCAGGGTGCTGTCACCGTCGCGAACGGTGTGGTTTTCGCTATCTGGAAGCGTCGCAAAGATATTCGCCAGCGCCGCGCGCGCCTGGAAACCGGCCACGCCGAGCAGCACACGGCTGTCGTCAGCGGCAATGCTCACTTTCGAGAACACGGCGTATTTCTTAAGTTCGGTGAGCTGCGCGTCGCGCAGATTGCGGCGCTCAATCCAGGCGAAGCCTTCCGGTTCGCGGAACAGACGCAGATTGCTCCACATCTTGCCTTTCGGATCACAATGCGCCACCAGCAAATGCTGATGGTCGGTCAATTGTGCGACATCTGCCGTCACCTGGCCCTGCAAATAACTTTCGCCGTCTTTACCGCTAAGTGTCGCCAGCGCCCAGTCATCGAGGGTCATCAGCGTTAACGGCAAACGTGCAGAAGAAGAGGGCTGGCGTGGAGGAAAAGGAGTAAAAGCCATAGTCATGTCCTGAATAGCTTAACGCAGTGTTAATGACTAATGGTAAAAGAGCTATTGCGCATTGCAAGCGCTTTCCGAAGTCCATTTGTGCCATTATTCTGTTTTACGCAGCGGCGTGGAAAATAATGTAATACCTTGCATTCTGTGAGGAATTTCTCTGAAACAACGCCGCAATTACCAATATTGCTGTAATGTAAGTGAATAAAACGCGTTAAACTACTTTGTATCGATATTCAGGAAGGACAACATGGACATCAACAATAAGGCCCGAATCCACTGGGCGTGCCGTCGGGGAATGCGTGAGCTCGATATTTCCATCATGCCGTTTTTTGAGTATGAGTACGACACACTGAGCGACGGCGATAAAGCGCTGTTTATTCGTCTTCTGGAGTGCGACGACCCGGATTTGTTCAACTGGTTAATGAATCATGGCAAGCCAGCGGATGCGGAAATGCAACGGATGGTGCAACTTATTCAAACACGGAATCGGGAACGTGGTCCTGTGGCAATCTGATCTACGCGTCTCATGGCGCGCGCAATGGGTCTCTTTATTACTCCACGGCCTGGTGGCGGCTTTTATTTTGCTGATGCCCTGGCCGCTGAGCTATACGCCATTATGGCTGCTGTTACTGTCGCTGGTGGTATTCGACTGCGTGCGCAGCCAGCGGCGGATTAACGGCACTCAGGGAGAGATCAAACTGCTGATAGATTCTCGTCTACGCTGGCAAAATCAGGAGTGGGACCTGCTGGGTACACCCTGGGCGCTGAACAGCGGCATGATGCTGCGTCTGCGGCGGGTCGATGGACGCAAGAAAATGCACCTGTGGCTGGCAGCAGACAGTATGGATACGGGAGAGTGGCGGGATTTGCGCCGGACTATTTTGCAACAGCCAGCGCAACAGTAACGTCAATTCAGGAGAACTGTTCGGCCATCTCGCCGAGGATCTGTTCGCACCAGGTCTGCAGGCGCTCGTCGCTCAGGTCGTACTGGTTTGTTTCATCCAGCGCAAGGCCGACGAACAGTTGGCCGTCCGCAATAACCGGTTTCGGGCTGGTGAACTCATATCCTTCTGTCGGCCAGTAGCCGATGAACTTCACCGCTTTGCTGATAAGCTTGTCGTGCAACATGCCCAGCGCATCAAGGAACCACTCGCCGTAACCCAGCTGGTCGCCCATGCCGTACATCGCGACAATTTTGCCGTCCAGATTCAGGTTATCCAACTGTTCCCAGACGGCTTCCCAGTCTTCCTGAATCTCACCAAAATCCCAGGTCGGAATGCCGAGGATCAGAACGTCGTACTGCTCCATCAGTGAAGGAGAATCATCCTTCAGATTGTGCAACGTCACCAGCTCTGCGCCGATAATGTCGCGGATCTTCTCCGCTGCCATTTCGGTATAACAGGTACTGGAACCGTAAAAGAGGCCAATTTTCATCGCGAAAACTCTCAGTGCTTGCTATGACTTTGCGCTAGTGTATCAGAAAGGCGTCGCCTTAAGGCATAATGAGCCGGACTGCACCCACAGGAGGCTACGTGGAAAAGGATCTCGCGCAAATCGAACAGTTTCTCGATGCGCTTTGGCTTGAGAAAAACCTCGCTGAGAATACCCTTAGCGCCTATCGTCGTGATTTAACGATGGTTGTAGAATGGATGCACAAACACAGCCTGACGAGCGAAACGGTGCAAAGTTCGGACCTGCAGTCCTTGCTGGCTGAGCGGGTCGAAGGCGGTTACAAAGCCACAAGCTCGGCCCGTCTGTTAAGCGCGATGCGTCGCTTCTTTCAGCATCTGTATCGGGAAAAACTGCGTCCGGACGATCCTAGCGCGCAGCTGGCATCCCCGAAGCTCCCGCAGCGTTTGCCCAAAGATCTGAGCGAACCCCAGGTCGATCGCCTACTGCAGGCGCCGCTGGTGGATATCCCGCTGGAATTGCGTGATAAAGCAATGCTGGAAGTGCTTTATGCCACCGGACTTCGCGTTACCGAGCTGGTCGGGCTGACGATGAGTGATATCAGCCTGCGTCAGGGTGTGGTGCGGGTTATCGGTAAAGGCAATAAAGAACGACTGGTTCCGCTTGGCGAAGAGGCGGTTTACTGGCTGGAATATTACCTTGAGCACGGTCGTCCGTGGCTGCTCAACGGCGTGTCTATCGACGTGCTGTTTCCCAGCCAACGCGCCCAGCAGATGACGCGCCAGACATTCTGGCACCGGATCAAGCATTATGCGGTACTGGCGGGTATCGACAGCGCAAAACTGTCACCTCACGTGTTGCGCCATGCATTTGCCACGCATCTGCTCAATCACGGCGCGGATTTGCGCGTGGTACAGATGCTGCTCGGTCACAGCGATCTCTCGACAACACAAATTTATACGCACGTCGCCACGGAGCGGCTGCGGCAACTTCATCAACAGCATCACCCACGTGCGTGAGCTGCAAACGAAAGAGACAGGAAAGGTTATGAAAAAAGGTTTAGCGATGTTTTCCCTGCTGGCGGCGGCACTGTGCGGTACTGCTCACGCTGACGATGCAGCCGTTCAGCAGTCTCTGGCAAAGCTTGGCGTGCAGAGCACGGATATCCAGTCTTCCCCGGTTGCTGGCATGAAAACGGTACTGACTAACAGCGGTGTGCTGTACGTGACCGACGACGGCAAGCACATCATCCAGGGCCCGATGTACGACGTCAGCGGTGCGCAGCCGGTGAACGTCACCAACCAGCTGCTGATGGGCAAACTCAATGCGCTGGATAAAGAGATGATTGTCTACAAAGCCGCGCAGGAAAAACATGTGATTACCGTCTTCACGGATATCACCTGCGGCTACTGCCACAAGCTGCATGAAGAGATGAAAGACTACAACGCGCTGGGGATCACCGTGCGTTATCTGGCCTTCCCACGTCAGGGCGTGCAGAGCCAGGCGGAGCAGGACATGAAATCCATCTGGTGTGCGAAAAACCGTAACAAAGCTTTTGATGAAGCGATGAACGGCAAAGGCGTCCAGGCGGCGAGCTGCGATATTAATATCGCGAACCACTACGCGCTGGGCGTGCAGTTTGGCGTGAACGGCACACCGGCAATCGTGCTGAACGACGGCTACGTGGTGCCGGGCTATCAGGGCCCGCAGGAAATGAAAGCCTTCCTCGACGAGCATAAAAAACAGACCAGCGGTAAATAATCGTCGTGAAACAGCAGATACAACTTCGTCGCCGGGAAGCGGACAGCTCGGCGCAGCTGCCGGCTGATCTCCCGCCTTTGCTCCAGCGGCTGTATGCCAGCCGTGGGGTTCTGAGTGCATCCGATCTCGAGCGTAGCGTCAAAGGCATGCTGCCATGGCAGCAGCTCTCCGGCGTTGATAAAGCCGTTGAGATGCTCTACGACGCGTTTCGCGAAGGGCTACGGATTGTCGTGGTCGGTGATTTTGACGCCGATGGCGCAACCAGCACTGCGCTCAGCGTGTTGGGCCTGCGCCAGCTGGGCTGCAGCAATGTCACCTATCTGGTGCCGAACCGTTTTGAAGACGGCTATGGCTTAAGCCCGGAAGTGGTGGATCAGGCTCATGCCCGCGGTGCGCAGATGATATTGACCGTCGATAACGGTATTTCTTCGCACTCCGGCGTCGACCGTGCGCATGCGCTGGGAATTCCCGTGCTGGTTACCGATCACCACTTGCCTGGCGATACGCTGCCTGCGGCAGAGGCCATCATTAACCCGAACCTGCGTGATTGTGATTTCCCGTCGAAATCGCTGGCCGGTGTCGGCGTCGCGTTTTATTTGATGCTGGCGCTGCGCACTCATTTACGCGATCGCGGCTGGTTTGAGGCGCAGGGTATTGTCGCGCCTAACCTTGCAGAACTGCTGGATTTGGTCGCGCTTGGCACCGTTGCGGACGTGGTTCCGCTCGATGCTAATAACCGCATTCTGACGTGGCAGGGGCTGAGTCGTATCCGTGCAGGAAAATGCCGTCCGGGCATTAAAGCCCTGCTGGAAGTCTCTAATCGCGACGCGCAAAAACTGGCGGCCAGCGATCTCGGTTTTGCGCTCGGCCCGCGTCTGAATGCGGCGGGGCGGCTGGACGATATGTCCGTCGGCGTTGCGCTGTTGCTCAGTGACAATATCGGCGAAGCGCGTCAGCTCGCTAATGAACTGGATGCGCTGAACCAGACGCGAAAAGAAATCGAGCAGGGGATGCAGGCGGAAGCGCTGACGCTGTGCGAGAAACTTGAGCGCAGCAGCGAAGCGCTGCCCGGCGGTCTCGCCATGTACCATCCGGAATGGCATCAGGGCGTGGTCGGCATTCTGGCTTCACGTATCAAAGAGCGTTTCCACCGCCCGGTGATTGCCTTTGCGCCTGCGGGGGACGGCACGCTGAAAGGCTCCGGACGCTCGATTCAGGGTCTGCATATGCGCGATGCCCTGGAGCGCCTGGATACGCTGTATCCTGGCATGATGATCAAGTTCGGCGGTCACGCGATGGCGGCAGGTTTGTCGCTGGAAGAGGCGCGCTTTGACGAGTTTCAGCAGCGTTTTGGCGAACTGGTGACCGAATGGTTGGACCCGGCGCTGTTACAGGGCGAAGTGGTGTCCGATGGCCCACTGGCGGCGGCGGATATGACCATGGAAATCGCACAGATGCTGCGTGATGCGGGCCCGTGGGGGCAGATGTTCCCGGAGCCGTTGTTCGATGGACGTTTTCGTTTGCTTCAACAGCGGCTGGTGGGCGAACGTCACCTGAAGGTGATGGTCGAACCGGTTGGGGGTGGCCCACTGCTCGACGGTATTGCGTTTAACGTGGATACCGCCTGCTGGCCGGACAACGGCGTGCGCGAAGTGGAACTGGCCTACAAGCTGGACATCAACGAGTTTCGTGGCAACCGCAGCCTGCAACTGATCATAGACAATATCTGGCCAATTTAGCGTCAGTATTTCCTATAAAAAAGAGCGGAGATCCGTTAAAATCCCGCTCTTATCACCGCATTTTTACAAGCCCAGAAAAGATAATCGACCATGTTTGAAATTAATCCGGTAAAAAATCGCATTCAAGACCTCACGGAGCGTTCAGACGTTCTTCGGGGGTATCTTTGACTATGATGCCAAGAAAGAGCGTCTGGAAGAAGTAAACGCCGAGCTGGAACAGCCGGATGTGTGGAACGAACCCGATCGCGCACAGGCGCTGGGTAAAGAGCGTTCTTCACTGGAAGCCATTGTTGAAACCCTGGACCAGATGTCTCAGGGTCTGGAAGATGTTTCCGGCCTGCTGGAATTGGCTGTTGAAGCCGATGACGAAGAAACCTTCAATGAAGCCGTCGCCGAGCTCGACGTGCTGGAAGACAAGCTGGCACAGCTGGAATTCCGCCGCATGTTCTCTGGTGAATACGATAAAGCAGATTGCTATCTCGATATTCAGGCGGGTTCTGGCGGCACCGAAGCGCAGGACTGGGCCAGCATGCTGATGCGTATGTATCTGCGTTGGGCAGAAGCGCGCGGCTTTAAAACAGAAATCATCGAAGAGTCTGAAGGCGAAGTGGCGGGTATCAAATCTGTCACCATCCGTATTCAGGGCGAATACGCCTTTGGCTGGTTACGTACCGAAACTGGCGTACATCGCCTGGTGCGTAAGAGCCCATTTGACTCCGGTGGCCGTCGTCATACCTCGTTCAGTTCTGCTTTCGTCTACCCGGAAGTGGATGACGATATCGATATCGAAATTAATCCAGCCGATCTGCGTATCGACGTGTACCGCGCCTCCGGTGCCGGTGGCCAGCACGTTAACCGTACAGAATCTGCGGTGCGTATTACCCACCTTCCAACCAATACCGTCACGCAGTGCCAGAACGACCGTTCGCAGCATAAGAACAAAGATCAGGCCATGAAGCAGATGAAAGCTAAGCTGTACGAGCTGGAAATGCAGAAGAAAAATGCTGAGAAGCAGGCGGCGGAAGATAACAAATCGGACATCGGCTGGGGCAGCCAGATTCGTTCATACGTACTGGACGATTCCCGTATCAAGGACCTGCGTACCGGGGTTGAAACCCGCAATACCCAGGCGGTACTGGACGGCAGCCTCGACCAATTTATCGAAGCAAGTTTGAAAGCAGGGTTATGAGGAACCAATATGTCTGAACAACAAGCACAGGGCGCTGACGAAGTCGTCGATCTTAATAACGAACTGAAATCTCGTCGTGAGAAGCTGGCTGCGCTGCGTGAGCAGGGCATCGCTTTCCCGAACGATTTCCGTCGCGGAAGTACCTCCGACCAGCTGCACGCCGAATTCGGCAGCAAAGAAAATGAAGAGCTGGAAGCGCTGAACGTTGAAGTCACCGTTGCTGGCCGTATGATGACCCGCCGTATCATGGGTAAAGCGTCTTTCGTGACGCTGCAGGACGTTGGCGGCCGTATCCAGCTGTACGTTGCCCGTGACGATCTGCCGGAAGGCGTATACAACGACCAGTTCAAGAAGTGGGACCTGGGCGATATCCTCGGCGCGAAAGGTAAGCTGTTCAAAACCAAGACCGGTGAGCTGTCCATTCATTGCACCGAACTGCGTATGCTGACCAAAGCTCTGCGCCCGCTGCCGGATAAATTCCACGGCCTGCAGGATCAGGAAGCGCGCTACCGTCAGCGTTATCTGGACCTCATCGCTAACGATACGTCCCGCAACACCTTTAAAGTCCGTTCCCAGATTATGGCGGGTATCCGTCAGTTCATGGTTGGCCGTGGCTTTATGGAAGTTGAAACCCCAATGATGCAGGTGATCCCGGGTGGCGCATCCGCGCGTCCGTTCATCACCCATCATAATGCCCTCGACCTCGACATGTACCTGCGTATCGCGCCGGAACTGTACCTGAAGCGTCTGGTGGTTGGTGGCTTCGAACGCGTGTTCGAAATCAACCGTAACTTCCGTAATGAAGGCGTCTCCGTTCGTCATAACCCAGAGTTCACCATGATGGAACTCTATATGGCGTATGCAGATTACAAAGATCTGATTGAGCTGACCGAATCTCTGTTCCGTACTCTGGCGCAGGATATTCTCGGCAAAACTGAAGTGCCTTATGGCGATCAGACCTTCGACTTTGGTAAGCCGTTCGTGAAGCTGACCATGCGCGAAGCCATCAAAAAATACCGTCCAGAAACCAACATGGCTGACCTGGATAACTTCGACGCGGCGAAAGCGATTGCGGCTGAAATCGGTATTAAAGTTGAGAAGAGCTGGGGTCTGGGCCGTACCGTGACTGAGATCTTCGAAGAAGTGGCGGAAGCGCACCTGATTCAGCCGACCTTCATTACTGAATACCCGGCAGAAGTGTCTCCGCTGGCGCGTCGTAATGATGAGAACCCGGAAATTACCGATCGCTTTGAATTCTTCATCGGTGGCCGTGAAATCGGCAACGGCTTTAGCGAGCTGAACGATGCAGAAGACCAGGCGCAGCGTTTCCAGGACCAGGTTGATGCGAAAGCCGCTGGTGACGACGAAGCGATGTTCTTCGATGAAGACTACGTTACCGCTCTGGAACACGGTCTGCCGCCAACGGCGGGTCTGGGTATTGGTATCGACCGTATGGTTATGCTGTTCACCAACAGCCATACCATCCGTGACGTGATCCTGTTCCCGGCAATGCGTCCGACTAAATAAGTCGAACATAACCGGAGACGTCATGGTCTCCGGTGTAAAAAAGCCTGGTTTGCTTGAGCAACCAGGCTTTTTTTATGTCTTGCGTGTTACACGGCGTGGGCGAACTGGAACAGGGCATCCCGGGCCGGGGTATGGGTAAATTGTAGTTCCATCCACGGGCTAAACAGGAACGGAGCGGCCTCGATAGCCTGGCGTAAATCTTCCAGGTTCAGCCAGCGATACTCCATTACTTCATCTCTGTTGAGCATTATCTCGTTAGTCACTTGAGCGGCAAACACCGGGCAGACTTCATTCTCAACGATGCCGGAACTGTCAATCTCCCGGTAGCGGAACGCCGGGTAGACGGGCGTGATGTCCTTTACTTCGGCGCCCACTTCATATCGGCAACGTCGAATAAGCGCTTCTTCTGACGTTTCATTGAGCTGGGGATGACCGCAGACTGAACTCGTCCAGACGCCTGGCCAGGCTTTTTTACTGAGAGCTCGCCGGGTTAACAGCAGCTCACCTTTTGCGTTGAACAACCAGCAGGAAAAGGCCAGATGCAGCGGCGTGGCGGTATTATGGGCGGCATACTTCTCCTGGGTGCCGATAGCTGCTCCCTGCTCATCGAGTAAAATGACATGCTCTTGCCTGCTCATCGCTTCTCCGGACACAATATCTCAGTCATATAACCGGGCTTTATTATACGACAATCTTTCTCAGGCTGAATGCCCAGGGCGTCAGAGGGGATGGGTTTTGGATGTGATGCGCCATTTTTGCCAAAGGGTCGTTCATCAAAAAGCATGCTAAACATTGGCATACGGGCTACGACTGGTATCATATGCCATCCGTTTTTCCGACACTGAGGACTCGCTTTGAGAGCAGGACGCCTGATGAAACACCCATTACGCCTTTTTCTGTGCCTGTTTATCGGGCTGATTCTGGCTGGTTGTTCCGGCAGTAAATCAGGCTCCGAAGGCAGCTACAGTGGCTCCGTGTATACCGTAAAACGCGGCGATACGCTGTCAAAAATCTCTCGCATGACCGGCACCAGCGTCAGCAGCCTCGCCCGCATGAACGGCATTTCACCGCCGTATACCATCGAAGTGGGACAGCGTCTGAAAGTGAGCGGCAGCTCGGGGTCGAAAAAATCCTCCGGCAGCCGGACGGCAAAAGTCACTCCATCTTCCGCTGTGCCGCAGTCTTCCTGGCCGCCGGTAGGGCAACGCTGCTGGCGCTGGCCGACCAGCGGCAAAGTGGTGTTGCGCTATTCCACCGCCGATGGCGGCAACAAAGGGATTGATATCGCGGGTCCGCGCGGCCAGCCGATTTACGCATCCGGCGCGGGCAAAGTGGTGTACGTCGGGAATCAGCTCCGCGGATACGGCAATCTGATCATGATTAAGCACAATGATGATTACATCACCGCGTACGCGCATAACGATAAAATGATGGTTAACAACGGACAGTCGGTGAAGATCGGCCAGCAGATTGCCACCATGGGCAACAGCGATGCCGACTCTGTGAAGCTGCATTTCCAGATTCGCTACCGCGCCACCGCTATCGATCCGCTGCGTTATTTGCCACCGCAGGGCAGCAAACCGAAATGCTAAACGGTTATATTATCGCCACTTAATTGCAGAAAGGCTTGTCAGTGAAGGCGTTAAGTCTATAATGCCTTCACCCCTTTTACGGGCGCGTCTTTCGCGGGTGTAGTTCAATGGTAGAACGGTAGCTTCCCAAGCTGCATACGAGGGTTCGATTCCCTTCACCCGCTCCAAACTCAACTCTCCTGAAGTCTACCAAACTCAATTTCCCCTTGATAAATCAGCAGTTATAGCATTCTATTAGTCAATTGAACTCAATAGTACTCCCTCAGGGTCAACCCTAATGTGGGGGTATGGATGGGGGTATAGTTGTACCCCCTGCTGAGAGGTACCCCCAATGAAGTTAACTGCTCGTCAGGTTGAAACTGCAAAACCCAAAGAGAAGCCCTACAAACTGGCCGATGGTGGTGGTCTTTACTTGCTGGTTAATCCCAACGGTAAGAGATACTGGCGTCTTAAATACCGTTCGCTAGGCAAAGAGAAGCTGCTCGCGATTGGCGTTTACCCCGATGTTTCTTTAGCTGAAGCCAGAAGTAAGCGCGAGGATGCTAAAAGGACATTAGCGGCTGGCAACGATCCTTCTCTTGAACGCAAAATTGAGAAACTTAGTCGTCAACAGGACGCAGAAAATTCGTTTGAGGCAATCACCCGGGAGTGGTATCAGCGTCGCTATGATCGCTGGTCTGTCTCCTATCGTGAAGAGATGATGAGAACCTTTGAGACGGATGTGTTTCCATATATCGGTCGCCGGCCAATCAAAGATATCAAGCCGATGGAGTTGCTTGCTGTTCTTTCAAAGATAGAAGCACGAGGAGCAACTGAGAAGGTCCGTAAGGTTCGTCAACGTTGTGGCGAAGTCTGGAAGTATGCCGTTGTGACTGGCAGGGCCGAGTACAATCCAGCGCCTGATTTAGCCAGTGCCGTAACTCCTCATGAGAAAAAGCATTATGCTTTTTTAACCCAGGACGAATTGCCAGAGTTTCTTCGTATCCTGCATACCTATGCTGGTAGCGTGCTTGTTAAGTTATCCATGCAGCTGCTTATTTTGACCGGAGTAAGGCCCGGAGAACTGAGACAAGCAGAGTGGCGGGAATTTGATTTTGAGCGAAAGGTTTGGAACGTACCAGCAGAACGCATGAAAATGCGCCGTCCTCATCTGGTTCCATTATCAAGCCAGGCAATTGACTTGCTTAATCAGCTTAAACCCATGACGGGAGCAGGAGCGTTGTTGTTCCCTGGACGTAATGATCCCAAGAAACCGATGAGTGATATGGCATTGACTGTGTTGGTAAGGCGCATCGGCTATGCCGGACGCGTTACGGGGCATGGATTCCGTCACACGATGAGTACCATTTTGCATGAGCAAGGATTCAATTCGACCTGGATTGAGCTACAGCTGGCTCACGTCGATAAGAACTCTATTCGTGGGACATATAACCACGCTCAGTACTTGGAAGGGAGAAAGGAGATGATGCAGTGGTATGGCGAGTTGTTATCTTTTATGTGTGATGTAAGTACATTAAAATAATATAGTAAGAATGTACAATGTCTTTTTATTTGTTTGCGAAAACATTTTTGCAGACCTATCTAAAAAGACATTTATCTTTAAAAGTTAAATAGGGATGTTGTATGAAAAAATATGATCAGGTTGATAAGGCTTTTGATTTTTTAGTAGGAAAGGAAAATCGGCAAGAATTTTTTACTATTGCTGAGTTAGCAGTGGCTACTGGTTGGAAAGTTCAGACATGTAAAACATATCCAACTAAAAGATGGAGTAAATATATATCAAGGGATGGCGCTCAATATACCACACTTGGATTAAAATACTTAAGTAAGGAAGACTTCAGAAATCTTCATAGTCAGAAGAGTGTTGAACCGGCCAAAAGTGAGCGAAGCATTAATTTAAAAAAAGCAAGAGAGTTCGCTATGCTTGCTGTTTCTGTTTACAATAATCCATTTACAGAGTTTAAAACTCATGGTTTTATAGTTAATGTAGTTATAGCATATACATCATTATTTCATGCTATATTCGCAAAAAGAGGTGTTGATTATTTTTACTTGAATGATGATGGTTCTCATAAAATTGTTGATGGTGACAAAAAAGCGTGGGAACTGAAAACCTGCTGTGAAAAATATTGGCTTGGAAGAAATACCCCAGAAAAATCGAATGTGTTTTTTTTAATAGGTTTACGTAATATCATTGAGCACCGAGGTCTCCCTGAAATAGATACACTAACTTTTGGTGAGTGCCAGGCTTCAATAAATAACTTTGAAGATATTCTCATTAACGAATTTGGTGATGAAAATGCTTTAATGGTAAACTTATCTCTTGCAATGCAACTTACAAGGATGTCTCAGCAAGCGCAGATCGACGCTTTGAAGAAAGTCCAATCAAAAAATTTCACTATTGTTAAGAAATATATCGAGGATTATAAAAGAGACTTGGAGCAAGAAATATTAGAAAGTCAACAGTATCGACTCAGAGCTTTGTTAGTCCCCTTGATAGGTAAAAAGCATCAAGTACTGATATTTCTATAGAGTTTATCAATGTTAATAATCTCACCGAAGATGAACTTGAGAAATTTGATACTGGTATTGCTTTCATCAAAGGAGTGGAAAATCAATTTAAGTTGAAACCTAAAAAGGTAGTTGAGTTGGTTCAGAAAAAACATAAGTCTTTTAATCTTAGTACTCATGCAAAGTTTTGGAAGCATTTTGATGTCAGACCATCTCATGTAGATAAAACTCTAAAAGGGAAGTATTGTGGTTATATCGAAGGTTTTGATGGGTATTTATATAATCAAGAATGGGTGCGTAAAATACTAAGTGTTTATTCTGATAATAAAGAGTTGGATAAGGTGTTAGGCTGACGTTAGAATAAGATGTTTTTTTGGGTTTTGCCTTTAACTTTAGCGAGGCTTTTCATGAAAGATGATTATTATTGGTGGGATCTGGAGGGGGCCGCTTTCAAAGGGGTACTTTATGATTCGATTAATACATATTTTCTGTATGATCATTCCTACTCCGATTGGAATGAGTTCTCTAAAGCTGATCCTCATATGGCATATGCGCATTTAACCTATATTAGATTTAACGCATTAGAACAACAATTCGTAGATTTAAGAGTTATCCCTCAAATGCTAGGGGTTAATAATTTGCCATTGGTTTCAAAAGTAAAAAATATAAATCGATATGATTGGCTTAAGGCAATTGTTGATTTGGCATTATTTAGATTCTCAAGTCTTCGGGATATAACCTTTCATTTTGTTAATGAGGTTTTGGAACTTAATATTCCAGATCACTCTTTAAATATTAAACAGTTCGGTAAGATTATTAAAGACACTCATGCTGATATATTAAGTAACTTAAAAATACTTGATTCCTCTGGTGGCCCTCTTCGTATAGATAGAAATACAAGAGCTCATAAGGGATTCTGTAATTTATATACTGATGATGATGAGATGTTTAAGAATATGTCGTGGATGGAGGACTATGGATCACGCTTAGAAGGATATGATTTAAATGCAGTATATGAAAAATCAAGAGATAAGATATACGATATTGTAGTTAATGAAATACAAAGTGCTCTCTCTTCTTGTAAAAATATTGTCGATGATCTTTATTTTTATTATAGAGACAGGCATGAAGAGCTATCTATAAAGACCAGGAGTGGTGTATCTGCACATTTCTATAATTATCATAGAAAGAAGGAATAACTAAATTATTTTACCTGTACAAAAATCCGCTGAAGATGCCACCTGGAGTATCCTGCCCGCGCAGCAACATCCTCTATCTTCAGCGGCTTATGCAAGTTTGAATCAATCCATTTAGTTATCTCATCGATGATGTCTTCTGTTCTGAACATAAATTGACGCTCACTATAAGAGGGCTGTGATACATCCTGTTCAGGATGCTAATGATTTACTTATAGATTTCAGCAACCCCATGTAGCTTGTTATCCCCCGTTGTCGACAGGATTTTGAATGACGTTGCCCCTTGCTCATCAGCCTTACGAGAAAGCGTATTCGATAATTCATCAAGCGTATAGGCATTGCTGGCTGAGACTACACCTAACTTTTCTTTCCCATCTGCATGGTTAATTTCCTGAGCGGCAGATGCAGCATTCACTGCAATAAATCCCATGACCAATGAAGTAATAAGTAGTGATTTCATATATAATACCTCTTTTAAAATTTATGTTTGAAACTGGACTCGTATCAGGGGAACTATCCTCTCTGTATATTCAAATATACAGACCTAAGCTGTCATGAGGCTGACCGCTATATGACAAAATTGTCAGGGTTGTAGATTAGTTAATTTTATTGAATACAGGTTCAGCTCGTTAATAATGCACTCCGGTTCTTCTCTGAGCGGCATATTGTCTATGTCCAGAACCCCATCATTTTTTTGTGGATCATCAGCCTGCAGGTCTGCAAACAGTGGGGTAAGATCCTGCTGTGCTTCGCCTCGCTCAGCCACCAGCTCGAACGTTTTATTTCTTGCCGCGTCGTTAGTCAGAGCACTGACCAGAACCTGGGCTATTTGCTCCCGGGATATCACACCATCTTCCGGTGTTCCTGCATGGCGACGATCTCCCTGAAGCATAACGATTCTGTGTTCATCATCATTGTTGTAATCAAACCAGCCGGGCCTGACGATGGTATAGGGATGACCACTCGCCCTTACCAGACGCTCGGCACGTCTTTTCCAGTCATGAACCTCAGTGCGTTGATTCCAGGTGCTGAGTCGTTCAGTCACGCCAATTGTGGTCATTAGGCCGATACGAACAGGCGTATCCTTGAATATTCGTAAAATATTGCGCACTCCGCCGTAATCTACCGCTCTGGCACCAATACGACCCTGACCATCGGAACCGAGAGTGAAGATGATGGCATCAATATTTTTCGGCAAATCGGTGAGCGTTTCAGGCATTGAAACATCGCCGTAAAACACATCCGTTCCACGAGGAAGTTGTTTTACTTTGCGTTTATTTCTGACCAGAGCGACGGTCTGATGGCCCATTTCAATAACGGTATTCACGACATGAAGACCAATACTTCCTGTCGCTCCTGCAACGAGTATTTTCATGATAAACCTTCTGATAATTCAGACTTATTTTCGATACGGTCAGAATATCAATTATCATTATTGTCAGTAATAGGGCTAAAATGATTGTGTCTATGAACACCCTTCATGAGTGTGCGATGAAGGGAATGCCTCCATAAGGAAATCGCCGATGCTCAAAGAAAACTTCAACGAACTGCAAATCTTTCTTGTGGTGGCAAGGGAGCGAAGTTTTACCAAAGCAGCGGGCAAACTGGGCGTTTCTCAGTCTGCACTCAGCCACGCGATGAAGGCCCAGGAGGAAAGGCTGAATATCCGCCTTCTGACCCGCACTACCCGAAGCGTTGCCCCTACAGAAGCCGGTGAAAGAATTATTGCCTGCCTTGAACCCCGTATTGCCGATCTTGAACAGGAGCTCGAATCGCTTGTTCAACTGAACGGCAGTGCCTCCGGCAATATCCGTTTATCTGCTGGGGAGCATTCCGCGCGAAGTCTGGTATGGCCGAAGTTAAAATCCTTCCTCAGGGAATATCCGGAAATCAATCTCGAACTGGTGGTTGATAACGGTTTTGTCGATATTGTTGAGGGGCGTTTTGATGCGGGGATCCGCCTTGGCGAAAGCGTAGATAAGGATATGATCGCGGTGAGGATTGGACCGGAAATGCGTATGGCAGTGGTGGGAGCACCGTCCTATTTTGCCGCTAGCCCCGTACCCGAAACACCGCACGAGCTACAAAACCATCGGTGTATCAATATGCGCCTGCCGACTGCCGGTGGACTTTACCATTGGGAGTTTGAGAAGGATGGGAAACCGTTACGCGTCAGAGTGGAAGGGCAGGTAACGTTTAATCTGCAGGCGGAAAGAATTGATGCGGCTTTATCCGGTTTTGGCATCGCCTGTATACCTGAAGACAGGGTGCAGGATTATATAAAGTCAGGAGAGCTTATTCAGGTTCTGCAGGACTGGTGTCCGTCTTTCCCCGGATATTATCTTTACTACCCGAGCCGTAAGCAGCATCCGCCCGCTTTTGCGCTGATGATCGATGCACTTCGCTATCAGGAATAACGGGTCCGCCAATTGCAGCGGACCCGTCCGGGTATTAACGGCCTACGCGGGCCTGGTGCTCAGGAGAGTAACGTTCGCCGACGATTTTAATCGTTTCAAGCGCCTGGGTTATCTGACGTGAGTCATCCTGAGAAAGGATGATGTCGGCGGCCCCCAGGTTTTCCTCCAGCCGGTGCAGTTTCGTGGTACCAGGGATAGGAACAATCCACGCCTTTTGTGCCAGCAGCCATGCCAGCGCGATTTGTGCAGACGTCACGCCTTTCTCTGCCGCCAGTTCACCCAGCAATGAGACCAGCTTTGCATTGGCTTCAATCGCCTGCTCTGCGAAACGCGGCACCGTGCTGCGGTAATCATCCTTCCCAAAAGTGGTTCCTGGCATAATCGAGCCCGTCAGGAAGCCCTTGCCTAATGGGCTGAAGGGCACAAAACCAATGCCCAGTTCTTCCAGCAACGGCAGGATCTCCCGCTCAGGCTCGCGCCACCACATTGAGTATTCGCTTTGCAGGGCCGTGACTGGTTGTACAGCATGCGCCCGACGAATGGTCTGCGCACCCGCTTCGGACAGACCGAAATGTTTAACTTTGCCTTCAGCTATCAGGTCTTTTACC